>JGI24006J15134_10001110_pt1 | contig 15464 bp, 34 predicted proteins | sample LinPmetageLP53_FD_15134 | JGI IMG/M metagenome (IMG submission 15134)
GTGTTCTGTTATCGTAGTCCCGTCTGCTTCACTCAGGGCTAATCTAACCGAGTAATGCTCTACTGTTTCTTTACGAATAAGACGGTCAGGTATTTCTAAGCTTTTCAAGTTACTGATATCTGGCATAGTCATAACTGTTGATTCCTCTTTGTATTTAATTTTGGTGGTGTCTTGCATGGGGTCATACGTTTCACAAGCAAAGCAATAAGAATTTTGTGTACCATCTTCCTGTACGAATATTTGTTTACCGTTATTACTACCACATAAAGAACATGATGTTTTATGTAATGGTCTTCCCCTAGATTGTGCCATTAGTCTATTCTTTTTCTAAGTTCTTCCATAAAGTATTCTTCCCCATGCTTTTCAATTATTTCTACTGCATCAGAGATACACCAGTTTAATTTCATTTCATCTACAAGTTCTTGTGTCATTATTTCATCTTTATTTATAACGTCTTGTAATGTTTGTACTTTATAATCTTTTTTTGACATACTTCCTCCTCTTGTTGGTACGAAATATATTAAGGGATAGGGGTTTAAAATGTCAAGATATTTATTTTACTACTGAGTATTTACTTTTACCGAAAAATATGGTAAAATCACCCCTGTGCTTGTAAGGGTAACACTTAATATTAATATTGACTTACAGCAATGATGAAAAATACTTATCGTTATCCTTTCATCACATTTGATTAACAACAACGGAGTATATACTTATGATATTAGAAGATAAGAAGTTATCTGACATAGACATACAAGTAGATTTAATTGAGAGTAATGGGTTTAATGTAGTAGTAAGCCCTAAAACCAAACGTAAGTTTGTAAGTAAATCAGTACCTCAAATCAATAAATCATCAATGGAATCTGAGAGATTGTTCGTAATTATCTTAGGTCTTGCTTGTCTATCAATCCCTCTCTGGTTTATTTTATAAATGGCTAGTGAGGCATTGCTTACAATGGGGTGTTGGTTAACTTTAGGGGCTTTGTACCTTATTGTTTATCCAACATCTAATTTGATATATGATTTAATACATAAAAGGGAAGAGTTAAAAAGTGAAATGATAACTATAAGGATTTTTTATATCATTTTATCAGCAATAGTATTATGTTTTATTACTAAGGCTATAATACTGAACACTTAAAAGGAATTAAAATGAGATGCATCATTTGTGATATTGCATTATCAGACGAAGAAAGTACAAAGAAGTTTTCACCTACAAGCCCCCTAAAAGATAATTTTATTGATACGTGCAACTCTTGCTTGGAAATAATACGAGAAATAGAAAGGGATTATGAAGAGGGTAAAAAAAAGAGGGGCAATGTTACACCCCTCAAACATACATAGCAAGTATTCAATGTAATTTTTTCTTATTTATTTTTTCCGTTGTTTTTTCTTCTAATATTATTTCACCCCATGTTTCATGTCCATCTAAATAATATTCATCAATCATTTTGTATTCCTCATTATCAAACTTTTCCTTTGCCTCTTTCTCTGAATCCGCTTTGACTTCGTATTCTGTAATATAACATTCAAACCTTTGTACTATGTATTTTTTACTCATATATTAGCTCCTCATTTGCGATTTAAGGGGTGTTAAAATAATTTTGCTTATCATTACACCCCTTTGTTTTTTAATATACTATACTCTACCGACATATGTAACCATTAAAATCAATCCAAACCAAACTAAGAAAGGAATAATTGCTATAATTAATATCTTAATAAATAATATTGGATTCATTCTTCCACCTCCTCTATTGCAACATCATCATATCCACCATCTTTCAACTCATTAGATAATCTTGTAGCATTTTCTAATGTTAGATAATAGTCGTTTACTTCTACACCACCTACCCATACTGTGTATTGTTTACTCATCTTCCACCTCCTCTATTGTTATCTCACACCTATCATCAGCATTTAGTATAGTTTCTAGTTGACATTCTGTTAGCACAGAATTTTCTAAACGATAGAATATTATTTCATCATCTGGCTCGTGTGAATTTTCTAATATTGCTACTAAGTCTTTAACTTTCATCATTCTTCTCCTCAAACGCCCAAGAGTCATAAACTACTTTTATAATTCCTGCTCGTCTTTCTTTTTCTTCATCATACAAAGCATCTTCTAACATTTGTTTTTCTTCCATTTCCTTTAATGTTTTATCTTCTTTCATATTTCCCTCGCTGTTGTTGTAAAATTTTAAGTTCATGCCTGGCTTTTTTGACCTGTTCCTGGCTAGTTCCCACATGAAAGAATGCCATATAAGGGTTAGCGGGGTCAAAGCGTTCCAACCATCTCTCTAGTTTCCTTATTCTTGTTCGTCTGTGTTCCATAGCTCCACCTCCACGCTCTCATAATCCCCTGTCGTTTTGTTTAGAAATATATCATAATACGTATTTTCCAGATTATAATATTTAGTATATAAGTATTTATAATTATCTGAGTTTTTCATAAGACCCTTATTCCTGGCGTTATTTGTTGCTAATTCTTTATCTCTTACGGTAATTTTTTTATTCATTATAATGTATCCTCAAAATATATAATCTTATTTCTTAAATTATCTATTTGTTGTTTGATTGCTGTTTGTATGTTTGCATCTGGTTTATGGATTGCAATAATTTTTACTAACAACTCAATACTTGCCCTTATATCTTCCGGTATTTCATTTTCTTTATGCATCTTATCCTCCTATTATTAATATTAAAAATGTGGTTGCTATGATAAGTGCAAATATAATAGTTGCCCCTATAATTTCCCATACTGTCATATATTCCCCATTTAATCTGTCTTGCTCATTCATTTTAAAACCCCCTTTTGTTGTTTAAGTTTTTCTAATAACACATCATTTATTTTTTTAAATGTTTTTTTCATACTTTTAATATCTTTTTCATTTTGTACTCGTTCGTCTTTATCATTAAAGGGGCTATCTAATATTCTATCTTCCCATAGATTATAAGCCCAGCTTAAATTCTCTAAATCTTTCATAGTTACTTTCATTTTATACCCCTTTAAGTTCTAAATATATTAATGTAGCTATGGCAAATATCATTAATCCAAGCCCCGTTCCTACGATTAACCCTGTTATGTATAAAGTCATTTTATTTATCCTCCATTCTTAATATTTGAAATGCCATAAAATTATAATAATTATTACATATATTATCCCTTGTTTTATCGCTTGGTTTATCTTCGCAATTACCCATATTAATGGCAAGGTCTATAATATCATCATAATAATGTGGAATATCAATAGCCATTCCGCTCAACCATTCCGCCACAGCTTTTTGTTTACCTATCCTTTTAACATTCCACCCATGCTCGGTATAGAATCTATCTAATAAATAATTTATTTTATTTGTATCTGTTTTTAATTCCTCCCCGTTGTCGTCTAATTCAATACAATCTAAAATATATTTTTTATAATTATCTTGATATTTTGTGTAATGTAATTTCATTTTTATTATTCCTCATATATAGTTAGTTTAACATTTCCTACATTATTGCCGTTGATATCCCTTAAAATATAATTTCTATCTTCTTTAAAATACATATTTTCGATAGCATTTTTTAATATTCTTTTTAATTCTATATTAAGATTATCCTCAAATGCCTCATTCTCAACATTTACTGTAAAATCTATATCTACATCATTTATTTTTTTATTACTCATTTTTATTTCTCCTTTATTATTTAATGTTATTTTTAAGGTCATACCCTGTCTTATATATCCAATTCTCCATATGTTCTTTTTCATATATACCATCTTTATGTCCCCTTTTCATTTCTTCACAAACAAAAATGGCTAATCTCATTTCTTCATCTGAAAAGTTATTTATTTTATTTCTAATTATTATTCTTTCTTCTGCTATTTCAATTTTCATTTTTATTTCTCCTCTATTGTAGTTTATATTATTCGTTGTAATCTTCGTAATCTTCTCTCATAGTATCAATTAATACTTTCAACTGCTTATCAGTATATATGAAATCTTGGTATAAGGTTTCTAGTAATAGCTTAGGATTTTCCATCTGAATATAATAATCTTCATCATTCATCACTAATAAAGATAGTTCATTTTCGCTGTAGTTTGTTATATCTTTCATTTTTATTTATCCTCTTAGTTAATTAATGTTACATTTATATTTTATATATCTTATTTAATTAATCCAATCAAAGTTTTTTATAACCCTTATAAATTAATTGAATCAGTTTTAAACACGTATCCTATTTCTTTTAGTGTCTTAATAGTATTTGTGTTAAATGTTTTATATCCTGTAATACTGCATAGTTTTTTAGCTGTATCACATACGGGATATATTAAATCATTACCGTATACATTCTTAATTTCTATTGTTAAAGTCATTTTTATTTATCCTCTATTGTTTTTGTTTGTTTTCTTTCTTTTAATATTTTTTTATTATGGTCTTGTATTTTTTCAGTTATATAAAACATATAACACAAGCTTAATAAAAATATAACTCCTACCATTAAATCAGTTATTAATTGTATATTTTCGCAATTCATTTTATTTCTCCTATTTAAGTTTTTATTCTGTTTCGTTCTTTTGAACTCTTCAGCTAGAATACACATTCTAGGACAGATGGGAGCTATTTCTAGCTCCCTGTTAATTTATTTTTCTTCTGCAAAATTTTCTATTTTGTCTAAAACTTCATTTCTTAATAATCCATCAAGTGCCATAGCTGTTCCACAACCATTGTTTTCCCATTGTTCTAAATCAATTTTATTGATTTCTGCCATAGCTTTCTCAACTGCTCTATCAATAGTTTCTTGCACTTCTTCTTCTGTCATAAATTTATAGTCTGTCATTTTCTTGCTCCTATTTAGTTATACTTGCTTTATACCTACAAGGTATGAGTGCATATTATACAGCTAGAATAATAATGTCTAATCGAATGTTTTTATACGGGTCATAAGTAAAACTTATGGGCATAAGTAGAACTTATAAGGGTGTTCTATCAGTAGATACAAGGGCAAGTTCTAAAACATAGGTGGCATATATTGCAGGATTGTTTTGGGGTGTGTGTGTGGGTGGTACATACCCCAAGACACACCCCCTAAAAACTTTGGGGGGCTTGCCCCGAAATTTTCTTGCCGTAAAGTAGTATCGCAGGGGCGGGCGGGGGGCGTGCGGGCGGTTTCTATGTATAGTACCCACCCAGATACAAAAAAGAGGGAATATTTGGACTCCCCGCCCGTTGTTTATTGACGAAAATAGTTTGTTAAAAAACAAACAATAACGAAAGGGAACGAAAGGAGTATACCCCAGTAAATTACTAAGGTTTAAGGGTTAGGGACTGTTTAAAAAAATTGCAGAAAAAGGACAGCCAGACACGTAGTGTAAGGTGTTGGTGCATACCCCTAAAATATTATATCTCTCTAGAGATAATGTATTGACATTTGCTTAAAAATATGATATAATACCTTATATTATATTAACAAGTTATATTATTATTATTAGTTTTATCCCCTTGTGGTTATATAACTTTTATCGTGTTGCCTTTTTTATATAAGGGCATAACTATACATTTATCGAGGTAGTATATTATATGTCAAAGAAGAAAGGTTTGTACGCAAATATCAATGCCCGTAAAAAAGCGGGTACTAGCAGGTCTAAAAAAAAATCAACTATTTCTAGTAAAGCCTATGCTAATATGAAAGCTGGTTTTCCTAAGAAAAAAAAGAAAGCATAGGAGAACTAAAATGGCAGTAGTACAAGGTTATAATTTTAAAATACCAAAAAGTAAAATGAACGAAATGACTAATGTTCTTGAAGGCGAAAGAATAAAAAAAGTTATTCTTGGTTTACAAAAAGGGGAATCAGACGCTAAATTAAAAAAATATTTAGGTGATGAGTTTCCAAAAGGTACATTAGATATAATAAAAAGAGAATTAGGTTTAAAATGATTAGTTTAATAGGTCCAATCGTAAGTTTAGGTAAAACATGGCTGGAGGGTAAGCAAGAGCTTAGTAAAGCAAAGCAAGAAGCCCAGCTAGTCACCACTAAGGCTCAAGCCGAAATATCACGCAAAGTAGCAGCTGGTGAACTAGAGTGGAATCAAACTATGGCTCAAGCTAGTAATAACTCTTGGAAGGATGAGTGGTTAACAATTCTGGTATCCATTCCCCTAATACTAGCATTTACGGGTCACGCTGACATTGTCACACGTGGCTTTGCTGCCCTTGAGTCCATGCCTGATTTCTATAAAACTGCAGTAGGTGTTGTATTTGCTGCATCCTTTGGTGTACAGCAAATGACTAAGATGTTTAAAAAATAACTAATGAGGTAGCTCCTGATGGATAAAGCTATAGTAAAAAAAGGTAGACCTAAAAAAGATTTAATAAAATCTAAAAAGAAAGGTAATAGAGGTGCAGTAGGCAGACCCAAGGGGGATGCAGATGCAATTAGGGAATACAAAGCTAGACTGTTAGCCTCCCCTAAATCTCGTAAAGTTATTGATAGCATAATGAATGCAGCATTAGATGATAACCACAAATCACAATCAGCTGCTTGGAAGTTACTAATAGACCGTATTATGCCTTTATCATACTTTGATAAAGATAAAAACATGGGTGGTAAAGCGGCAGTAAACATTACCATTACCGGTGTAGGTGGTGAAACAACTATCATTGGTAATGGTGAAGAACCTACAGATATTACGGATATAACGGATGTAGTGGAGGTTACTGACCATGACAGTGACTAAGAAAAAAGTAACAGCTAAAAAGAAAACAATAAAGAAAGCTAAAGTACTACATGGTAAACAAGCTATAGCTGCTATAGAAAAGAAAGAGAAAAGAAAACTAAGTTACAAAGAATGTAGGACAGTTGAGTTAGAAGGTTACGTAGATGGTATCTATACTTGTACTAAGGGTATAAAAACTACAGGGGTAGGGCAAACAGGTAAATGGTTAACTAAAAGTTTTAAGGAATCTTTTAAGTATCACGAAGATTTAACCAAGAAATTAATACCTAGTTATGATGAACTGCCAGAAAAACTACAAGCTGAGTTAGTACAATCCACTTATCGTGGTGATTTAGGCGGTAGCCCTAGTGCAGTAGCTTTGTTTAATAAGGGTAAATATATATTATCAGCACGAGAGTTTTTACGTAATGATGAATATGAAGATGAAAATACCCCTAAACAAATAAAAGATAGGATGGTAGCTACAGCTAAAGCAATAGGACTATATGAGGGTGCAGTTTGACTGACCTAAATATAAAATTACTACCTTGGCAACAAAAAGTATGGAATAAAGCTATAAGGTTTAAAGTAGTAGCTGCGGGTAGACGTACAGGTAAAACCTTACTAGCTGTTTATTTATTGTTGTATTACGCTTTACAGGCTAAAGCAGGACACGTTTTTTACGTTGCCCCTACACAAGGACAAGCTAGAGATATTATGTGGCAAGTATTACTGGAAAAAGGTAATGCAGTTATTAAAAGTTCACATATAAATAATTTACAAGTAACCTTAATTAATGGTGCTACTATATCATTAAAAGGTGCAGACAGACCAGAAACTATGAGGGGTGTATCCCTTAAGTACTTAGTGATGGATGAGTACGCAGATATGAAGCCAGAGGTATGGGAACAGATATTAAGACCTGCCCTAGCCGACCAAAAAGGAGGAGCTTTATTTATTGGTACTCCTATGGGTCGTAACCATTTTTATGATTTATACAAGTATGCGGAAGATGAAGAAGACGATACATGGAACGCATGGCACTTTACGTCATACGATAACCCACTACTAGACCCTCTTGAAATAGATGCGGCTAAAAAGAGTATGTCCTCTTTTGCATTTAGACAAGAGTTTATGGCTTCCTTTGAAGCACAAGGTTCTGACTTATTTAAAGAAGAATGGATACAAATGGGTACGGAAGAACCAACAGAAGGTAGTTATTATTTAGCAATAGATATGGCTGGTTTTGAAGATGCTACTGCTAAGAAGAAAAAGAAAAGTAGACTAGACAGTACATCCATTGCCTGTGTTAAAGTAGACGAATCAGGTTGGTGGGTAGATGATATAATACATGGTCGTTGGACTTTTGATGAAACTGCGGAAAGGATATTTGAAGCAGTAGAAAAGTATAAACCATTAGGTGTAGGCATTGAAAAGGGGATAAGTAAACAAGCTATTATGTCTCCCCTTACAGATATGATGCGTAAAAGAAATACATTTTTTACTATACAAGAATTAACACATGGTAATAAACGTAAGGTAGATAGAATTGTAGCAGCTTTGCAAGGTAGGTTTGAGCATGGTACTATAACTCTTAACAAAGGTGAGTGGAATATACAATTCTTAGATGAGCTGTTTCAATTCCCTAACCCACAAGTACATGATGATTTGATTGACTCGTTAGCGTATATTGACCAGTTAGCACAAGTTACTTATTATTATGATTTTGAGGAAGACAATTTTGAAGCACTTGACACTATAGCGGGATACTAAAATATGAATAATGAAAATGAAATGTACACTAAAATGAGTTTAAAAGATTGGATTGGTGATAAATGTATGATGTGGAGAGACCACTACCAATCAAATTATCAAGAAACACATGATGAGTATTATCGTATATGGCGTGGTATATGGGATAAATCAGATAGTATGAGGGATTCAGAAAGGTCTAAACTTATTAGCCCTGCCACCCAACAAGCTGTAGAATCAGCAGTAGCCGAAATAGAAGAAGCTACATTTGGTCGTGGTAAATTTTTTGATATTAAAGATGACTTCCAAGATAACAACCCAGCTGATGTAGCTATTATAAGAAATCAATTAGAAGAAGATATGCACTTTGCAAAAGCTCGTAGTTCTATTGCAGAATGTTTATTAAACTCTGCTATTTTTGGAAATGGTATTGGTGAATTAATATTAGATGAAGTTACAGAATTAAAAACAGCTAGTCAACCACAACCTGAAATGGGTTTAACAGCTGTTGGTGTAGAAAAAAGGGAAAGAGTACTAATTAAAATAGACCCTATTATGCCACAAAACTTTTTAATTGACCCACTAGCCACTAATGTAGATGATGCACTAGGTGTTGCTATAGAAAAAATGGTACCAATGCACAGTGTACAACAAGGCATTGACTCTGGTATATATCGTGATGTAGAAATAGAAAGTATTGCTAGTGATTCTAACTTAGAAGATGCTAGTAAAATTACTATGTCAGACACACAAGATATGGTTAAACTAACTAAATATTATGGTTTAGTACCTACAGATTTATTAGAAGATGAAGATATGACTGAAGATGATGAATCGAAAGTTGTTGATTTTCCAACAATGATGGATGATGAAGAAGGTGTTAAAACATCTTACACAGAAGCTATTGTAGTTATTGCTAATGACGATACAGTTTTAAAAGTAGAACGTAACCCATATATGAAAAAAGATAGACCTATTATTGCATTTTCTTGGGATACTGTACCTTTTAAATTCTGGGGTCGTGGTATTTGTGAAAAAGCATACAATTCACAAAAAGCTTTAGATACAGAAATGAGAGCAAGAATTGATGCCCTCGCCCTAACAGTACATCCTATGATGGGAGTAGATGCATCTCGTATGCCTCGTGGTGCTAAGTTAGAAGTAAGACCAGGAAAAACTATTTTAACTAATGGTAATCCTAGAGAGATTTTAAATCCTATGAGTTTCGGTCAACTAGACCAAGTAACATTTGCTCAAGCACAACAACTACAAACTATGGTACAACAATCTACAGGTGCTATAGATTCAGCTGGTATTCCCGGCTCTATTAACGGAGAAGCAACAGCTGCTGGTATATCTATGGGTTTAGGTGCTATTATCAAAAGACACAAACGTACTTTAATTAATTTCCAAGAAAACTTTTTAATACCATTTGTAGAAAAAGCAGCTTGTAGATATATGCAATTTGAACCTGAGTTATATCCTGCAAAAGATTATAAGTTTGTAGCTTCTAGTTCGTTAGGTATTATTGCTCGTGAGTATGAAGTAACTCAGTTAGTACAACTACTACAAACAATGTCTCCAGATTCTCCAATGTATCCAATGCTAGTTGAGTCTATTGTAGATAATATGGGATTAGCTAATAGAGAAGCTATTATACAACAATTACAAGATGTTAATAAACCTAACCCTGAAGAACAACAAATGCAACAAATGCAACAACAAATGGCTATGGAACAAGCTAAGTCTAGTATTGAAAATCTTAAAGCACAAACAGCAGAGATTATATCAAGAATACAACAAAACAATGTTGAGACACAGTTACTACCTATAGAGGAAGAAACTAAGAGAATAGCAGCATTAGCTAAGTCTGTAGGTTTAGATGAGTTTGAAAAACTTGTTAAATACGCTGAGTTAGAATTAAAAGAAAAAGAGTTAGACGTTAAAGAGAAAATATCTGAATCACAAGTAAAAATGGCTTCAGATAATAACTCTTGACAAAATAATATAAATATGATATAATAAGGAAAATGATGTTAGACCCTGAATTAGAAAAATATTATAATAATTATTTAGATTTGTTTATGACCGAAGGTTGGAAACAGTTTGAAGAAGATACCAACAATGTCATAAAATCTATAAATCTGTTAAGCCTTGAAGATGCTAAAGCATTGCATTTAGCTCAAGGTCAAATGGAAATACTGAATTGGGTTCTTGATTGGAAAAACTCTGTGAAAAATTCATATGAGTCTTTACAAGAAGAAACCATAAGTACAGAAGAGCAGGAGAACTTTCAATGAGCTTAATGTTGTTTGATTTTACCTGCCCTAATGGACACACAACTGAACATTTTACCAAATCTGATGTCAAAGAAGTAAAATGTCCGGATTGTGATTTAATGAGTACTCGGATAATTTCACCTGTTAAATTTAGGTTAGACCACACTTTCCCCGGATATCACGATAAATGGGCGAGAGAACATGAGAAAGCCGGTGCTAAAAACAATTAATACCCCACAATACTTTTTTAAGTACGGAGAGCATTAAAATGACTAATATAACAAACCCCCTTAATGAACAAGAAGTAACATTAGAAAAAGATGAGGAACTTGTTGACCTTTTAACAGAGATTGATAAAGAACCACAAACAGCTGATAGTAATCAGGAAACTGTTGAAGAAGAAGTCTTAGAAGCAAGTGACGAAGTAACTGAAGATACTGAAGAACCAAAAGAACTTGAAGGTAAGTACGCTGGTAAAAGTATTGATGAAGTTGTACAAATGCATCAAGAAGCTGAAAAACTAGTAGGCAGACAAGGTGCAGAGGTAGGAGAACTTCGTAAAATTGTAGATGAGTTTATTAAGAATAAGGTAAGTGAAACTAAAGAAAACTTAAGCAACACAGACAATGTGGATGAACCAGATTTCTTTGATAATCCAAAAGAGGCAGTAGCTAAAGCAGTATCTGGCTCTGAGGAAATGAAGCAAATAAAAGAACTACTTGCTAAACAAAATGAACAAGAAGTTCTTGGAAAGCTAACAACCAAACACCCTGATTATGTAGAGATTGTAAAAGACCCTGCATTTGGTCAATGGGTTAATGGTTCAAAGGTACGAGTAGAGTTATTACAACGAGCAGATAAATTTGATTTTGATGCAGCTGATGAGTTACTTTCATTTTGGAAGGAACGCAAAGGCATGGTTGATACAGCAAAAGCTGTTAATGACGAAGACCGTAAGCAGCAGCGTAAAGCAGCTTCTACTGGTGGTAAAGGTTCAGGAGAACCTATATCTCGTAAAATCTATAAGCGTTCAGACATAGTCAATTTAATGACTAACGACCCCAAAAAATATATGTCTAATATTAATGAAATACAAAAGGCATATGAAGAAGGGCGAGTTAGATAATAACTTAACTTAATTAAAAAGGTAATTTAAAATGGCACTAGGAACAGCACATGTAACGAATGCTACAGCCGCTAAGTTCATCCCTGAAATTTGGTCGGATGAAATTATCGCAGCTTACAAGAGTAATCTTGTATTAGCTACTGCTGTAGGACAAATGTCTCACGTAGGTAAAAAGGGAGATACAATTCATATCCCTAAACCAACTCGTGGGGCTGCTTCTGCTAAAGCGGCTTCAACTCAAGTAACATTGATTGCAGCTACTGAAGGTGAAGTACAAGTTTCAATAGATAAACATTATGAGTATTCTCGTTTAATAGAGGATATTACTGATGTTCAAGCACAACCTTCACTAAGAAGATTTTACACAGAAGATGCGGGTTACGCATTAAGTAAACAAGTTGATTCTGACTTAGGTTTACTAGCTAAAACTTTTGGTGATGATAATGGTTCTGGTTCTGACTTTGTTCACTCAAACAGTTTTTATGTTGATGCTGCTAATGGTATTGCTGCTTATGCAGTTGATACAGTTGCAGTAACAGACGTATTTACTGATTTGGCTTTCAGAGAGTTAGTAAAAGAACTAGATGATAACGATACTCCAATGGATGGTAGATTTTTAGTTATACCTCCATCAGTTCGTAGTCAATTAATGGGCATAGACCGTTACGTATCTTCTGACTTCGTAAGTAGTCAAGGCGTACAAAATGGTTTAATTGGTCAACTATACGGTGTAGATATTTATGTATCTAACAACCTACCTGTAGTTGAAACTGCATCAGCTAACAGTGCATCCGCTGTTGATACTGTTGGAGCAATTATGTCTCAAAGAGATGCTATGGTTTTAGTTGAGCAAATGGGCGTTAGAACTCAAACTCAATATAAACAAGAATGGCTAGGCGACTTAATGACAGCTGATACACTTTACGGTGTTAAAACTGTTAGACCTGAGTCTGGACTAGTAATTTCAGTAGCTAAGTAAGGCAATAGAATCGGGGGGTTACACTCGTAACCTCCCCTTTCGTTATTTATTAATTCTAGTACAGGGGTTCTGAATGGCAATATTTAGAGGTACAGGTGGAGCAGGTAGTGCAAATGATGACGTTACAGTAACCACCGTAACAACAAAGGCTTCAGAAGCCGCAGCATCCGCTTCAGCCGCCAGTAGTTCTGCATCAAGTGCAGCTACATCAGCGACTTCAGCAACTAATTCCGCCTCGACTGCTACTACAAAAGCAAGCGAAGCATCCACAAGCAAAGACACCGCCACAACTAAGGCGAGTGAAGCATCCGCATCCGCAACAGCCGCAGCAAATTCCGCTACAGCAGCAGCAGCATCCGCAGCTGACATAGGACAAGACTTAGGTACATCAGATAGCCCTACTTTTGCAGGGTTAACTGTTAATGGAGCTATAGTAGCTACCAGTACAGTAGACGGAAGAGACCTACAAACAGATGGCTCTAAGTTAGATGGTATTGAAGCCAGTGCAACAGCAGACCAAACTAATGCAGAGATAAGGGCAGCAATAGAAGCAGCTAGTGATAGCAATGTATTCACTGATGCTGACCACAGTAAGCTAAATGCTATAGAAGCAAGTGCTACAGCCGACCAAACAAACGCAGAAATAAGAGCAGCTGTAGAAGCTGCTACTGATAGTAATGTATTTACGGATGCAGACCACACAAAACTTAATGGTATAGAAGCATCTGCAACAGCAGACCAGAGTAATGATGAAATTAAAGCAGCAGTAGAAGCAGCATCAGACAGTAATACTTTTACGGATGCTGACCATAGTAAATTAAATGCAATAGAAGCTTCAGCAGACGTAACGGACACTGCCAATGTAACAGCAGCAGGTGCATTAATGGATTCTGAGGTAACTAACCTAGCAGATGTGAAAGCATTTGATACTGCAGATTATGCTACTTCAGCTCAAGGAACATTAGCTACTAATGCCCTTCCTAAATCTGGTGGTGCAATGACTGGTGCTATTACTACTAACTCTACATTTGATGGTAGAGATGTAGCTACAGATGGTTCAAAATTAGATGGTGTAGCAACAAGTGCAAACAATTATGTACACCCTAATCATAGTGGAGAAGTAACATCTACAGCAGATGGTGCTACTGTTATAGCAGACAACATAGTAGACGAAGCTAACTTAAAAATATCCAATGCTCCCGTTAATGGCTATTCTTTAACAGCTCAGTCTGGAAACACAGGGGGTTTAACTTGGGCATTACCACCAGCAGGTGCAACAGGTGGTAGTACAGACCAAGTGTTTTATGAAAACTCCAGGGTGATGACTACCAACTACACCATAACTTCTAGCAAATCAGCTAGTACTGTGGGACCATTAACTATTAATAATGGTGTAACATTAACCATACCAAGTGGAGAGAGGTTAATAATCTTATGACATGTAAAATTAATGCAGATACAACTGATGGTTTAAAGATAGTATCAGACACTAGTGGTGCTGTAGATGTACAATCTAATGGCACAACAAGAATGAAAGTTTTAGCTAATGGCAATGTAGGTATAGGTGCTTCTAGTCCTGAAACAAAACTAGATATTGAAGGAAATTTATTAGTAGATGCGTATAACAGCGTTGGTGCTGGTGGTGGTATTTTTTTAAGAGGTGGATTTTTAAATACACAACAACCATCAGTTACTGTTGCTGACAATAATGGAGATGGTGCTCCAGATGGATTATCTGTTAACGGTAATGACGGTATAGCTTTTAGAACAGCTAATGCAGAAAGAGGAAGATTTACTGAAGGTGGAGTTTTGTTTGTGGGTAAAACTACTGCTGGTAATTCAACACAAGGCTTTGAAGCTAGTGGCACAGTATTTAGATACACAGCTCCAGCAGGAAATTATTTAGAAATGAACAAAATAAGTGGCACAGGCACTATGATTAATTTTCTGGTAGCTAATTCTTCTAAAGGTAGTATTTCTATTGACGCTAGTCGAGTTTATTACAATACAACTTCGGATTATAGATTAAAAGAAAATGTTAGTTATACTTTTGACGCAACCACAAGATTAAAACAACTGAAACCTTGTAGATTTAGTTGGATTTCTGATAGCGACAGCACTTTGCAAGATGGTTTTTTAGCTCACGAAGCTAAAAGTGTCATTCCTGAATGTGTTTTAGGAGAAAAAGACGCAACACGCACAGCAAAAAAAGTAATAAAAAAAGCTGATGGAACAATGCTTGAAGAAAATATTACAGAAGAAGAATGGACAGCAGGAAAATTAGCTGGTGATTATCCTAATGATTCTACATGGGTTGATAAATTAGATGTTCCTGATTATCAAGGCATAGACCAAAGCAAACTTGTACCGTTATTGGTTAAAACTATACAAGAACTTGAAGCAAGAATAACAGCATTGGAGAGTGAATAATGGCATTAACATTACACGGCACAGTAGCAAATAACACAGCAGTCTTAAGTAGACAAAATGCTAAACCGTTAGTTATTAATGGTGGTATGGAAGTAGCTCAAAGAGGTACATCATTTACAGGACAAACAGGCAGTGCTTATACTTTAGATAGGATGCAGATACGACTTAATGATGTAGGTACTTATACCATCACTC
>JGI24006J15134_10001113_pt1 | contig 15451 bp, 16 predicted proteins | sample LinPmetageLP53_FD_15134 | JGI IMG/M metagenome (IMG submission 15134)
GTGTCTATGTCCATGTCGGGGAGCATCTGGAGACACCCAAACTGCAACGGCAGTTCCCCTCTTCAGGGAACCAAAAGACGTTGAAATGTCGTGGGCAAAACAATCAGTTTCACCCTGTATGGGAAATGGTATGTACAATGGATTTCTTACCATAAATCCAGACTCACTACTCAGCAATTGCAATCGATCATGTCATGGTAAATTTTTCCATAACATATTAAAAGTATCACGAACGTATTCTACGTTTTGGGACACTGGTAAAAAAACACCATTGTATAGAAATGCAATTATTAATTTATTGTCTGCACAGAGGGCAGAAATTGAAATTCCTGCAAATCTTGCAATAAAATTGGGAGACTTTATCATAATCCCAAATGATGGTTCTGCTATTGCAAACGAGTATTCTGGTTCATGGTTAGTTGCTACTATATCCCATAATATCATAGGAACACAAAATTATACGATGTCAATAGGACTGATTAGAGATAGTAAAATACCACCACCAGAAGGAGGGTTATAATTTGACAGTAACATTATATACAGATTATGATGTTGATTTTACCCGAAATACATTTAGCGGGGACATATCCGTAAAGACCAATCTAGAGTCAATACGCCAATCAATTACAAATTTATTACTCACACGTCCGGGAGAACGACCATTCACATCCAGTGATATGTCTGTTGGCTTACAAGACTTATTTTTTGAATTATCATCAGATAAAAGTATGTTTTTGGTGATTCATGATAAGGTCAGAGCAGCCATAAATAGACACGAGCCCCGAGTTAAATTTAAAGACTTTATAATCGAAACTGATCAGGAGTATGGTGGAGGAAATGGGATTGTTCTGAGAACAGAATATTATGTTTATTCAACTACTTCCAACATAACCAGTACATCGACTATGACTGATGCAATAACAATAACAGTACAAGGACCGCAAAATGGCTAATACCAACATACAGCTGGGTGAAATGGATTTTAATAAAATCCGTGAAAATATTAAAACCTTTATGGAAACTCAGAGCGGGGATATTGATTTTGATTTTAATGGCTCTATAGCAACAACAATTTTAGATCTTTTAGCATACAATACAATGTATTATGCTTTTTATTCTAATATGCTTATTAATGAATCGTTTTTAGGTAGCGCACAAAGAATTGAAAGTGTAATATCTCTAGTCAAACCATTTGGATATGCAATATCACACAGACAAAGTGCATCAGTAAATGCAGAACTAACAAATACATCATCAGAAAGTATAATAACATACACACCATATCAAAATATAATTAGTGGATCCTTTAACGGGGTACAATACAATTTTTATTATGTCGATGATATTGTAAATATTTCCCCCCTCGAACAAAAAACTTTAACTTTTTACCAAGCAAATTCAGTAAATATAAAACAGCCACTCATTGTTGATTATGATAATCAAGCAGGAATCGTAACTGACAAAACATTAGATACCAGAACTCTACGTTTATATGTTCAAGAAGCCGATGGTGAGAGGGAGTATACGCGAGTCAATAATACTGATTCTAGTGTATCTTCATCAAGTAGGGTATATTATTTAGAGACAACAAATGACGGATACAAGATATTGTTTGGTTCTGCTTCAGATACAGATGGAAGTAGACTTGGTAGGGGTATTGGAACAACGGAGTCCGCTTTTATTAGTTACTTGTCCACTTCTGGTTCGGTAGGAAATGGTATACAGATTTTAAGTAGTAATAGATTGAATATTGCTCTAGCAGGACAACCAACTAGTTCAGGTGGATATAATCAACCAAATATAGATTCGATTAAATTTTTAGCTCCGAGACAATTTTCTTCCCAAGGCAATCTTGTTTCCGTTTCAGACTACCAAAAAGAAATAATTCAAACTTTACCTGAATTTTCAATAAACCAAAATAAGGCAGAAAATAATATATCTGTATATGGAGGTAGCGATACTACCGATGGAACGCCTGGATTTGTATACTTCTCATTGTATGGTGAGAATGGGGCAGTTCCAAATCCAGCAGACGTTACTAACATTTTACAGAACAAAATTCCTGTAGGAGTTTCTTTGGAATACAATATCCCAACTAATATGAGAATTGTATTCAGAGGTCTTGACTCTGCTGGACAGGCAAATCTAACAAACTTATATTTTCGTGGTAGTCCAGAGCCTGGAACCAAAGGATTTAATCAAACAATAACAACAACAGGTATTGGTTCTTGGAGTAATGTTGATTTTGAAATTACACCCTTTGGTGGTGCAGTAAACTTTGGGAACCAACATAGCTTCGATCTTAAAAATGATGTTATTGATGAAAATATCTACGCAGACGGAACAACTTTATGTGCAAGAGGAATATCATCGGGAGTAGATTTTCTTGCGACATGGGATACATCTACAGCATCATTCTATATTAATGGAACAGTTTCTGATGGAAACAGAATAGGTGGATTCAATTCCCCGACTAATAGTATAAAAAGTGAATTATATTTTGATTCTACAAAATACGATAGTTTAAAGGGTATCAGTGGAAACTTTAATATTTCTGTTGGTGAGACAGCCAGAAATACAATTATAGTTAAAGATGAAGTTATAGCAGAATTGGTGTCCGGATAATGCTCCTTCCCTTCATAAAAGAACTTTTTAGTAATCCACGAGGAGATGCTGCTCTTAGTGTCAATGAAGTTATTTCTAAAAATTTCCCACAATATAGATCTTCAGTAGCAAATGAGGACGAAAATTATTTTGATGAAATTGTAACTACGGATTATATCAATGTAAACTCACAATTTCCTCTATGGATACGAGAGTTAGATAATTCACATCTTGTTTCACTAATACAATTGTATTATAGCTGGCTATACAATAAAGATAGTAGTGGGTATGTTCTTGATAATATATTTGCAAATATAAAGGACATTGATAATTGTCCCGATGATCTTGTTGCGTATTTGTTACCAGCGTATGCACCAGATTTTGTAAAATTGTCAAATGTTTTGCGTGTAACTAATGAATTGCCTGGAAATGCAAGATATGATTTCAATAATGATGGAGTTATTGACGGTGCTGATATGGCCAATCTCATTGCAAATTTTGGTACAAAAGAGCAGCAATTTCCGCCGGGACATGCAAATGAGGGAGAGCCAGGGTGCGAAAGTCCCGTGGAGTGTGTGGAGGTAATTACTGATACTGGTGATTTGTTATATGATGTAACTGGTGATGGTTATGTCGATGCGGCAGATTTAGCTCAATGGTTGTCCTTCTTTGGCCAAGAAGTTACCGGGAGTCCCTCTACTGTGACAGAATTTTTACTATTAGATATTGATAATGTACGAAATTTTATTAGATCAATACAGGATAGATTTTATGCAATAAAGGGCAGTAAACAATCAATTGCATACTTCTTTACCACATTATTTGGTGCGGACACTGTGACAGTGGAAAATGACGGTGAGGGTGGATATACATTAGAAGTATTTTTCCCTGAACCATATAGTTTAATTAACTGGAATCAAATTGTTGATGTATATAAGCAGACAGTACATCCAGTTGGATATCGAATAAATAGTATAATACAAAGTGTTACAACACAAAACTCTGGTGTTGTTCAATTGCGAGCAGGGGAGTCTGGTGGATTTGATGGAGATATACCACAATTCACAAATTGGGAGGAATTAACATATGGTGATGGTGCATATGATGGCACAGGCACAGGTGAAGAAATATCAATTCTTGGTAATTACTTCCCATATACGGTAGGAGATACTGGAGACATAGCAGCCACAGCAGGTTGCTCTGGAGCAACCGTTAGTGGAATCACTGCTGGTGCAACAGGCAATACCTACACAAATATGACAACTTATGCATTTCCAGACTGGTCTACTGCCGTTACCATAGCCGGTACTTCTTTTGGTTTGATAAATATATACGACTTTGCATATTTAAATGCCGCATCTGGGAATACATCACCAAATGATGGCAGAGCAACCAACAATGCATGTCCCGTAGGAGGGTACAGTTAATGGCTACTACAGCTACTAGGAAGATTCTAAACACAGGAACAAACAAATATCAAAGTGCATTTAGACAAATGCAAAGAGCAATATATTCTGATAATGTATATGTTTCATTGAATGCAAAAACATTGACAACGACTGTCAGAAACGATTTAGAGAATTTAAATCAGTTTTGGATGACGAGTTGTTATTTAGATCGAGTAGTTAGGGATAATTATCGACTGTGTTTTCCGCGAAGAGATTGGCAAAAATCAAACGTATATGATAGGTTTGATCCGGAAAAGGAACCCCAAGAACAAAATTCCTATGTTTTTGATCCAACTATAGGAAATGGTGTTTTATTTTTGTGTGTTGGTAACAATCAATTTAACCGATCAGATATCAGCACTGCATCTGTATATAAACCAAGTACGGGATATACTAGTGTAGATAGTTTACCATCCACCGTAATAGAACTCGATGATGGATATAGTTGGATTGCACTTGCACAGTCAGATACTAGATTTACGGATTCTAACTGGATATCATTAGAAATTCGTGATGGAATTAGTTTTTTTGGTAGCGATACTGGTGTCTATGTTGATGACGGTCTAACTCTTTCTGATTTTAAAACCGCAGTTTCATCACCGTTCAATCCCGGAGATACGGGAGCTGCTGGATTTTATCCAGTTCTAAACTCATATGACCAAACAGAAGCAGACGAAGTTGAATCTGGTGACGTGTTATATTCCTTTGGTAATATACTTCGATTTGATGTATTTAAAATGCAGCAAGCTCTAAAAATTTCTGGAATAGATACACAAATTAATTTTGTAACAGGTGGTACAAGTGGTGCAACAGCATCACTACCAAATTCAATTACAATAAACTCAATTTATGAGCAAATTAGGAATTCTCCGTTTAGTAGTACATCACCTCTTGGTTGGTATAATGATAAAGTATCACAGTGGTCTGACAAAGCTGGTTCTGTCGAAATGGTATATCTTGATATGACTGACATTGCAAAATCAGATCTTATTGTTGATGGTATAACTAGACCATCAATTTCGGTAAAAGGAAATGGTACATCACCAGAAGCAGAATTTATTGTTGCCAGAATAAACGACAATACTTGGGAGATTCGTGGAGCAAAGATTTCTACAAATCTTGCTACCAATGAAAGAATAGTCGGTAAAGATAATACTAGAGTAGAATTTGAAGTATCAGACACACAAAATAATGATTCGTTTGAAAATGCTTTACGAGGATTAATAACTCCATATGGAGGTCTACTTACAGAAGATAATTTATATGGTCAAATTGTTCCTGTGAATACATTCATGATGAGTAAAACTATAGACGAAGATAAAATAACAGCAGAAGTTGACTATATCGCTGGTAAAGTCACTGGACCAAGAATATTTGATTCCTATGGTCTTATAGTTGATGCAAAAGGATTTACAGATACATCAAATAGCACATATGAACGTGAACTTGGATTAGACCTTCCCCCGAATAAAGGAGAATCTATAGGAAATGTAATATTTGCAGATTTGACACCATCTAGCGGAGCAGCAAACTTAGTTCCCGGAATGTTAATATATGGGGGAAATCCAAAGGTTGGTGGTACTGCACCTAGAGGTGAATTAATAGGGATTATACAGGCAGCAGAAAGCCCATATCTATCAGGGGCTCAGTATGCAGCAATAAGCACATCAAATACATCAAACTTTACTAATGGATCAACCTTTTATATTGGTTCTGGGTCTAGTTTCAAATCATTTACACAATCAACAAAAGCAACAAAAGTTACAGCAACTCCACTAACAGGAACAATAATGCACATTGGAAATTCTCGTTTTGATATTAGTTCGGGCACAAAAAAGAGAATATCTATTAAATACATAACAAGGGTATAACAAATGGGTGTAGAAGACAACCAATATCAGATTCCAAATTTAAACGCAAATACTTCATTTTTTGATTGGTACACAAAAGAAAATGAAGAAGTTATCGCTAAATTAAACAAACTTAAAGTATACGACATTGACATTTCTGGTTCGTTGGTAGAAGGAATAAGTGCTGAACTTGGTACTTCTGGTGGCCACGCTGCTGGATTTTTAAATCTTGGTGTTGCAGACACCATTCCTCATGGATTGACCATACAAGGAAATGTTAAAATAACTGGAAGTAATAGTTTTGTTGTTCCTCGTGGTGGTGGAACTTCAATTGGTATCACCGGTAAATTTGTATGTTTTGCTTCTAATGGAGGTATTACACTTTCATCTGGATCGTCGTTTGGTGTTACGTATACACCATTCCACAAAAATGAAAGTATTGGTATAGTGCAATCTGTAAACGGAAACAATATTGAAATTGTTGGTAGTGGATTATACTCTGGATTGACAGGACTTACTGCTGGACAAGTATACTTTCTAGATGCCAGCACAGCAAATAGGGGTGGGTTCACCACAAATGCTCCCACTGGCTCTGGTCAAACCAAGAAAAAACTATTCATTTCAACAGGCACATCAGAAGCAATAATTCAAATTGGAGAATCTACAATAGTGTAATTTAAATAATGAATAGAAGACCCTGTAAACAATGTACGTGTGGAAGAAAATTAAAATATAATAGAGAATCGTTATCTAGAAAAAGGGATAATAATATTATGGAAATTGGATTTAGTAAAGTAAGATCATTTGCAACATCCATGGTCTCTCGTGGTTTAACTAATAAAAAGGCAGACATTCCAGTTAAGAGATTACGAGTGTTGAGTTGTTTTGGTGATGGTGATCAAATAAAAAAATGTAAGCATCTAGAAAACAGCGTAACTGATGGTAAGTTTTATTGTGGTGGATGTGGGTGTGGAGATAAACCAAGGACTTGGTTATTATCTGATGGGGATGAATATTCCAAACTAGACTATCCAAAATTAAATTGTCCCCTAAAAATGCCAGGATTTTCTAACTATCAGCCACATTCTCCAAACACAGGTGATGATGAACGAAAAGATGTAATAGAGAATGTTAATGTTAGTAAACTCAATAAAATTATAGTTACGTCACCAAATCCCCCCCCAGAAACAAAAGATCAATAAAATTATAAAATGGGCATGTCATTGAGCTAAATACTTATTGAGGTACTACAATGGCAATAAGCAGTAGAGAAGGTTTAATTGATTATGCTCTAAGGCGTTTAGGTGCTCCTGTTCTTGAAATTAACGTAGATTATGCACAGGCAGAAGAGCGTTTAGATGATGCGCTTGAGTATTTTTCTGAACGACACTTTGATGGTGTTGAACGATGTATATTTGCATACAAGGTAACTGAAGAAGATATTGAAAATAAATACATCAATACAAACGATATTGGTTCTGCAATGGGATTTGCTGATAATGAGGGACCAAAGGGAACAGATATACTTTCTATGCTGCGAGTATATAAATTTGGTGCATTAGCAAATCAAAATATGTTTGATATTCGATACCAGTTGGCACTAACAGATTATTTTGGTATTAATCGAGGACTTGGATATAATAGTTCCATGGGACTGGCGGGGTATGACAGCACCATGAGATATATTGGGCTCGTTGAGCAGTTTTTTAATCCTGAGCATATTATACATTTTAGTAAAGTAACTGAACGATTGATTATGGATGCAAAATTAAGTGCAGAATTAACGCCTGGGCAGTTTATTGTAATGGAAGCATATGCTGCATTGAATCCAACAATTTTTACAAAAATATTCAACGATCGTTATCTGAAAGAATATGTAACTGCACTAATAAAGAAGCAGTGGGGATCAAACCTTTCTAAATTTGATGGTATACAAATGACAGGTGGAGTTACACTTCGTGGGGGGCAGTTATATCAAGAAGCTATAGCAGAAATTGCCGCTCTAGAGCAACGCATGCAATCAGAATATGAACTTCCAATTAACTTCATAACGGGATAATTTATTGGCTAAAAATCCATATCTAAAGGATGCTCTTACCGAACAAGCTCTGCTGGCAGCATTAAACGCAGAGACAATTCGTGCTATGGGAAGAGATTTATATTATATACCAAGAATAATATACCAAAGCCAAACAGATAGAATAATGGGTGAGTCACCTAACTCATCATTTAATTCAGCATATTTAATCGAAATGTATCACGAAGATGCAACTGCATTTGGTGGCGAGGGTGATATAATTGGTAAATTTGGTATTGAGGCTAAAGATCGAGCAAGTTTTAGAGTTGCTATCGCAACCTTTGTGGATATTGTAACAAGACAAGATGGTGAAGTGTGTCGTCCAAGAGAGGGTGACTTAATTTATTATCCATTATCTGGATCCTTATTTGAAATTAGTTTCGTTGAACACGAAAATCCACTATACCAACTAGGTAATCTGTACTCATATGTACTGTTTGTTGAAACATTTGCATATAACAATGAAGATTTTTCTACGGGTGTGTGTGATGTTGATGCTTGCTTTGAGGATCTACGTAAGCAATATGATGCAACACAAGAAGCATATGTACAACTAAATCCCGAATTGGATTGTGGACCAATGGGAGATAATGAAATTATAGAAGATCTTAGTCATGATACTGGAGAACTTGGTGATCTCATTGATTTCTCTGAAAGAGATCCCTTCTCAGGAGGACAATACTGATGTTTGCAGGAGCAAATGGATATTTTAATAATCAAGCATTAAAGAAACTTGTAGTAGCTTTTGGAAACTTGTTTAACGATATACGGGTAACAAAACCACCAGACAATGATCAATATAAAGTGCCTCTTACATACTCCCCAAAAGAAAAATTTATTCGCAGGATACAAGAACCAAGCACAATTTCTGATATTACCAGAACACGGATAACTTTACCAAGAATGGGATTTGAGATGGTAGGGTTAAATTATGATCCTACACGCAAAAGGAATAAATTAACAAAAACCAATGGAACTATATTTAATGATACTGCACCGGGTGGAACAACTAGTGTTGCATTTGCAGAAGTCCCATATTTGGTAAACTTTGGATTATATACATTTTGCAGAACAATTGAAGAGAATTTACAAATTGTAGAACAAATATCTGCATATTTTTCACCAGAATTTATTATAAACATAAACATGACTCCCGCAAATCAAAATGTGGCAGTTCCGATACTTTTAACTAGTGTGGGTATGTCAGAATTATACGAAGGTGGATTTGAGGATACTCGTACAGTCACAACTACATTTAGTTTTTTAGCAAAGAGCTACATATATGGTCCAGAATCAATTCAAGGTGTGGTAGCTAATTCTCAGATAAATCCACAAAATGACTTTTTTACTGATTTTTGATAGGATTTTATGATGACAGATAAAGAACCATATGAAGAGATTTCTGAAGCTCTGAATACATCATTTATTGATTTTGAAGTGAAAGATGAAATCAAAAATGAAATAGTGAAGAACAAAAAAGAAATAAAGGATTTAACCAAAACAGATGCAGAACAAGATTACAACAAAATTCGTAAAAATCTTTACGGACTTATGGGTACAGGTAAAGAAGCAATAGATGGCATACTTAAGGTGGCTACGGAGGGAGATTCGCCTCGTGCTTACGAAGTCGTCGCACAACTCCTTAATACAGTTTCCACTATAAACAAAGATCTCATGGATCTGCACAAGCAGGTTAAGGAGGTCAATAAGGAAGAAAATGTATACAATAATAATACCACAAATGCCATTTATGTCGGTTCTACTTCTGATCTACAGGATCTAATCAATCCTGATCGAAGTAGAGTGAAAAAATTGATTGATGTTGATCATGAGGTAACACTGGAAGATGACGAATAAAAAAGGTGGATATCTAGGGAACGCAAATCTTAAGCCCGCTGGAGTTGGTATAGAATTTACCAAAGAGCAGGTACAAGAATACCTGAAGTGTTCTCAAGATCCAATATATTTTATTAAGAACTATGTCAAGATTGTCTCTCTAGACGAGGGACTTGTTCCATTTAAACTATATGATTATCAAGAAGACATTGTAGATAAAGTACACAATAACAGGTTCTGTATTGCAAAACTTCCTCGGCAGTCTGGTAAGTCCACGACTATGGTTTCATATATTCTCCACTATATTCTATTCAATCAGAGTATGAATGTTGCTATTCTTGCGAACAAGCAAGCCACTGCAAGAGAGATTTTGAGCCGTCTTAAACTCGCATATGAATATCTCCCCCTCTGGTTGCAGCAGGGTATTGTGGAATGGAACAAGGGGTCGATCGAACTAGAAAACGGTTCACGTATTATTGCATCATCTACGTCTGCTTCAGCTGTTCGTGGTGGATCATTCAACATGATATTCCTTGACGAATTTGCACACGTTCCTCAGAACATCGCAGAAGAGTTCTTTAGCTCTGTATATCCTACAATCACATCTGGACAGTCTACTAAAGTTCTGATGGTTTCAACTCCAAATGGGTTAAATCTGTTCTATCACTATTGGCGTGGTGCATCAAAGAAGCTCGGAGAACATGGTAAGAATGAATATATCCCAATAGAAGTTCATTGGACGCAGGTTCCGAAATATCCCGGTGGACCATGCCGAGATCAGGAGTGGAGAGAGCAGCAAGTTAAAAATACGAGCGAGCAACAGTTCCAGTCAGAGTTTGAATGTGACTTTATTGGCTCTACAAATACTCTCATATCATCGAGTAAACTTCATTGCCTGAACTACATTACGCCGATACACAATAACAATGACGGTCTTGCTGTATATGAGGAACCAAAAGAAGATCATGTTTATGTTATGGTTGTTGATACTGCTCGTGGTCAGGGATTAGACTACAGTGCATTTGCTGTAATGGATATCACTGAGAGTCCGTACAAGCTCGTAGCACGCTTCAGGAACAACACCATCCCTCCTTTGGTATATCCAACCGCAATTAAGAGTGTTGGCGATCGATACAATGACGCTTTCGTTTTGATCGAGATTAATGACATCGGTGCTCAAGTGGCAGATATTCTGTTTGGAGATTTGGAATACGAAAATGTTCTACAGGCAGTATATAAAGGTAGAGGTGGTCAGGTAATTGGTAGTGGATTTGGTGGTGGGAATGCTCAGTATGGTGTGCGTACTACGACCCCGGTTAAAAAACTTGGTTGTTCTGTCCTTAAAAGTCTTGTTGAAAACGACAAGATAATCATTGAGGATATGGAAACTGTACAGGAAATGTATACGTTTGTTGCTAAAGGTCAATCATATGAAGCTGATGATGGACACAATGATGATCTTGTAATGTGTTTGGTTCTATTTGGTTGGTTGACACGGCAAGAGTATTTCAAAAATATTACAGATATGGATATTCGGAAAGACATTTATCAGGATGAGATGCAGCGGATAGAAGATGATATGGTTCCATTTGGATTTTTGGTCGGAACAGAAGAAGATGAATCAACTTCATTTTATGATGGCGATGACTATTGGAAATCTACGGATTCTGAGCCGCCCGAAGACACATTTCTATAAATAACTTAGATAAAGTAGCTACTTCTGTAGGAACAGCCAAATGCCAGATATTACAGTACAGTTCGATACACAAAATGTGTTTATAGCAGATTCAACTGAAACTATTACCAATTTTATTGCAGGATTTATTAGCAATAATGGATTAGTCTATGAATTAGGAAATACCACTGAACGAGAACAGGGATATATTAATATCCAAGGATCAAGAGATTTGTATGGAAGATTAACAGACAATAATTTTTCTGGACCCACTGGAGGTTGGTCAGGAGAATTTTTTGCAGTCAATAATTGTTTGCAATATGGTACGCAAGTAATTATTTGTGGTACTGGAGAAAATCAAAATACAACAAGTCCAGTCCAAACTATGAAAAGTCCGGACTTACTAGTATCAGCTATTTTTGGTGCAAAGGTATCTGATAATAAAGATCTTATTGAAATAGCATCTGAAAGGCAAGATTGTGTTGCAGTCTGTGCTATTGGTGTTACTCAGGATATTGGAACCGACATAACCAGAGTTGATGCTCCCCTTGCTACAGATGGAGATAAATATACATTTTATGTGGCTGGATCGAAATATCACCTAAAGGATAATTCACTTGCACTAATAGCACCAGAAGTTAGTGAATTACAACTAACACCATTATCTGCGGATGCTGTTGGTTGTTTTGCAAGAACAAGTATAACAACCGAACCATGGTCATCTCCCGCTGGATTATCACGAGGCAGACTTTTGAGCGTGGTTAGATTGGAACAGGTATTAACAAAATCAAGTTCAGATACTCTATATGCAAATAAAATTAATCCAACATTGACTCTGCCAGGAGAAGGTACATTTTTGTTTGGTGATAAGACACATTATCAACCAAACACAGAAAATTCAAACTTTGCTCATGTAAATGTTACAAATCTAATAATTTATATGAATAGAGTTATTGGAAATGTTGCATTAGAATTTCTGTTTGAACTGAATGATGAAGCAAATAGATCATCATTTTTGGCTAGAGTTACCCCAATTCTGAGGAGAATTTTAAATTCTGGTGGTATTACAGAATTTTCTATTGTGTGTGATGAAACAAACAACACACCATCGGTGATCAGTGCGGGCAATTTTGTGGCAGACATTTTAGTAAAGCCTGCGAAAAGCATTCAATCTATCCAGCTCAGATTTACTAATGTGCCCGAAACACAATCTATTATATCTGGTAGTCCAGAAAACGAAGCGTAGGTAAAAGATGGCATCAGATTCCAGTTTAGGTTCATTCATAAATCAGTTTGAGGGTGGTAATAGGCAGCATCGTTATGATGTGTCCATGCAAATGCCAGCTGGTATTAGTACGCCAGGAGCTAATAATTTTAATAGGTTTTTTGTTCGTGCAGTAAGTTTACCTCCCAGTCAAGTTAACCCAATTAGAGTACCATATAGAGGTAGAATTTTAAAGTGGCCAGGAGATCGAGTATATTTTCCATGGACAATGAGAATACTTGATCAAAATTCAGGAAAAAATAGATCACTCTGGAATGACTTTCATAGATGGAGTGATACGATAAATGATCACGTAACTAATATAAGCAGTGATGACTGGAATAACTTTACAACCGATTGGACGATTAGCCAAATAAATACAAAAGGTGATACAATCAAAACAATAAAATTGATTGATTGTTGGCCAACGGTTGTCGGTCCAATAACATTAGACTCAAACGCCATAGATACTTTAGTAGAATTTACAGTAACAATAGAATATCAGTGGTATGAAGTAGAAGGTATCAATTAATATTATGGAGTTTCAAAAATGGCATTAGATTTATTTGGATTTAGTATAGGTAGAGCTGCAAAGGGTCAATCAGTAGATCCAACACCCGATGGTATGAAGAGTGTTGTTACACCAGACGAATATGACGGCTCATATATGTTTGAAACTGGTGGTATTCTAGGAACGTATGTTGATTTCAGCGGATCGGTTCGAGACGAAAATGCTCTTATTCAACAATATAGAGGTATTGCACTATATCCAGAAGTAGATATCGCAATTGAAGATATATGTAATGATGCTATAGTTATGGGTTCAGATAGAAAACCTGTAAAAATTAGCTTAGATGGTGTAAATTTATCAGACAATATTAAAAACAGGATATACAATGAATTTGATTATGTTCTTCGTTTACTTGATTTTCATAGAAAAGCGTATGATATCTTCAGAAGATGGTATGTTGATTCTAAATTATATTATCAAATAGTAATTGATAATGATGAGCCATTAAAGGGAATTCAAGAATTACGTCCTATAGATCCAACTAAAATTAAAAAAGTGCGAAAGATTATAAAAAAGAAAGATAACTTAGCACAAAAAACTACTTCCGTCATTGAAGGAATTGAAGAGTATTTCATTTACATTAATAAAGATAAAGATACTTCATATCCAACAGCCAATGCCGGAGTAAAATTAACAAATGATTCTGTGGTATATGTCAACTCCGGTCAAGTTGACGCCAATTCAAAACGTGTTGTTGGTTACTTACAAAAAGCAATTAGACCAGTAAACATGCTTCGTCAAATTGAAGATGCTGTGGTTGTTTATAGAATTTCTCGCGCTCCAGAACGAAGAATATTTTATATCGATGTGGGAAATCTACCCAAACAAAAAGCAGAGCAATATCTTCGTGAAATCATGCAACGCTACAGAACTAAAATGATTTATAATCAGAACACTGGAGAGATTCAGGATAGTAGAAATCACATGTCCGTGCTAGAGGACTATTGGCTCCCTCGTAGAGAAGGTGGTAGAGGCACAGAAATCAGTACATTGTCTGGGGGACAGAACCTTGGTCAGATGGATGATGTCGAATATCTTCTCCGAAAAGTATATAATGCACTGAATGTTCCTATAACAAGAATGGTCGCAGATAATGGTTTTAATATGGGGAGAGCCGCAGAAATTACCAGAGATGAAGTTAAATTTTATAAGTACATCGAAAGACTTCGATATAGATTTGGCAATCTATTCTTAAATGCACTTCGTGTTCAGTGTATTCTTAAGGGTATTCTTACGGAAGATGATTGGAATGAAATAAGTCCAAAAATTGAAATGGTCTTTAACAGAGATTCATATTTCACTGAACTCAAAGAAAATGAAATATTAACAAATAGGTTGCAAATGATATCTCAGATACAACCTCTTATTGGTCAGTATTTCTCATTGAACTATGTAAAGACAAAGATTTTAAGAATGACTGAAGAAGATGTAATAAAAATGGATCAAGAAATTCAAAATGAAATGCAAAATCAGCAATTGATGCCACCCGAAACGGATTCAGAAGGTATACAGGGATGACAACGAGAACATTAATCTTTAATTTATTACACGAAGAACTTGATACATTTAAAACAAATTTATATTCGTTATTAGATCAAAAGATTGATGATAGAAAAGCCATAAATATGGCAAAAGAAGTACAAAACTTGGTATTACCGAGAGTACATGAACGAACAGAGGAACTAGACAATAATATAATTTATGTACTAAAGGAATCAATTAAACAAAACAGCAATATCAATGTAATACTCGAAGATAGTTCAGAGGTTACATTAAAGCCAAACGACTCACAAAAATTTATAATGATGTTTGATAATCTAAATGAAAAAAATCAATCATTATTATTAAATCGAATTAAGAGAACAAAAACATATTTTGAAGAAACAATGAAGTTTTGTTCTAACCTAGAAAGGAGACATTGATGTCAGAAAAAGCAGAAAATATAATTCGACATTTAGTCGATGATAATCTTATTGATGCAAAATTAGAAACAGAGGGATATCTTAATGATATTCTTTCTAATTCAATTCGATCAAAATACCAAGAGGTATCACCAACAATCTTCGATGAATTAGAAACAACCGAGGAAGAGGAACTATAATGAGACTGATCACAGAAATGGTCGA
>JGI24006J15134_10001119_pt1 | contig 15412 bp, 20 predicted proteins | sample LinPmetageLP53_FD_15134 | JGI IMG/M metagenome (IMG submission 15134)
CATCCAGCGTCATACACGCAGTCGTCAGCATCTGTGTTGGCCTCTTCATTGTAGTTGTATGCGTCGATGTCTAGACAGCCTTCGATCACAGGTACGCAGGAGTCAATGTCTACGTTGGCCTCAGGGTCGTAGTTAAGTGCCTCAGCATCAGTGCATCCGAACAGAGCCAGCGTAACGCATGAGCCGTCATCATAGTCAGCCTCAAATCCTTGCTCGTAGTACTCAAGGTATCCAGCCTGTGTGCAGCCAGCTGCGTAGTAGCATGTACTATCATCAATGTTCGCCACGCTGCTGTAGTTCTGGGCTTCCTCGTCTGCGCATCCGTAGACAAACGGGTCGCACGTATTTCCGCAGTACGGAGTCACTGAGTAGGTGTTAGGGTATGGCACCATGCTCCACTGAGCTACGTCGATTAGCGTGTCTCCTGTAGGCCCCATCAGCATGAATCCACACTGCTCTACTTGGTTCTGGGACTGAGGTGTTGTAAAGAAGAAGATTTCAATCTCTTCCTCAGATGACAGATACACATCAAAGGACTCATCGTTACCGTCGTTAGGCCCCATCTTATATTGAGGTGAGGTCCATCCGTCTTGGTATACTCCGATCCAGCTACCAAACCACCCATCGCCTACCCCGTCTGTAATGGTTAGGGTGTAGAAGCAAGAGTCTATGGCGTCCTCTGTATTGGCCAGAGAGTCGTAGTTAAAGTATGAGTCGTCAATACACCCGTAAACCTTAAGCGTCTCACACAGTAGGTCTACAGAGATGGTTGCGTCTGGGTTGTACTCAACGTAATCTGGGTCACCGCATCCCACTACACCATCTACATCCAGGCATAGAGGAGTAGAAAACTGAGACGATACGCTGTATCCAAAGTCAGCCACGGGCAAGGACCACAGAGTATCCCCACAGGCCTCGACCATGGCGAATCCGTCCTGACCACCCCACTGTGAAGCCCCCATGCCGTCGCCAAAGCTGTCGTTGATGACAATCTCTAGCTCGTCACCTGTAGTGGCACACGTAGCAAACAGCAGAGGAACACCTACAATGTCATCAGATAGCTGGCCTACGGATAGATCTATAACCAACTCGCTAGAGGTGACGTTCTGTATCGTAAAGCTCGTCTCTGATGGGTAGTTGTCGAGGATAAGAGTAGTGACTATCTCTGTCTCCCATGGCTGACACTCAGCTCCCAAACCTGTGCAAGACCCATTATTAAGGTTGGCCCAAGGATTCCAGTTGCTGGCGTTAGGATTTGTGCATCCAGGCACAGCACCACAAGGCAGGCAGCTCTCCCAGCAGAAAGGAGGTAGAGAGACGTGGCCTTCGACCACGAGGTTTCTGTTTACATACCCGAACTCATCGAACAAAAAACAAGGAGACTCAGAAACGCCTACTGGCAATTCCTGAACCTCCCATTCATCTGCAGAGAACTTCCATAGGTAGCTGCCCTGCACTATAGAAGCAGTAAGCTCCCAAACTCCATCTCCGTCATCATCAGTCATCTGAGAACAACTCCCGCACCATGCGTTCCAAGTTCCGTTTACTTCGGGGATGTCTATCTCAGGCGGATGCGGTCCATTAAGATCCAACCTGAACGTCACGTCGTACTGGCAGTTTTCTAGGTCAAGATATGCTTGAGGGTTATAGTTGTTGGCCTCTGGGTCCATGCAGTCTGCAAGGGGTGGAGGGCAAGGTAGTACTTCGAACGGGATGGTAATCTGAGCTTGAGCAAAGTCATACACAAATGCACTGACACCGCACGTATTCTCTATGCCAAACCACCCCTCTCCAAACTCACAGCAGATACCGTCTCCAAACTGATCGCTTACCACGAGATTGTACTCCCCAGCAGGAAGTACCACGAGTTGCTGGTTGTATGATGCGTTCTCAAATGGTCCGCTAGCAGCGTACACGCTGTCAGCACCCACCATATAGATTTCCCACGTGCTCTCACCGCCGTAGGCGTCAGCCTGGAACTCTACGTTTACCCATCCTGTCTGCGCTGTGGCAAACAGTGGAAACAAGCAAAGCATAAACAATGAGTGTCTCATCTTAACTAGGGTTTTTTACAGTTACTTCAAATGAGGATGGTGAAGACTTAATTGTTAGGGGTACAGCACTTACATCTGAGGGTCGAACCGACACAGATGATTGAGTCGTAAAAAACGAAGTCTGTACTGAGCCAGAAACGCTAACAGACACGAGTATGTCATTCGATGTTGATACAGATACCGACATTAAGAAACCGCTTCAAGTATGTTTCGGTTAAGGGCAAATGAACCTCTAAGCACCGTTGAGTATGTATCAACAGTCGTGCTGCTTGGAAGCCTGTATTGGATTTCGTAAGAGTACGATCCTGACGATATAGAACTCATGGTTTGAGAAGAAGCAGTAAACGTAACGTTGCCGCTGTCATCCACCAAAGGAGACTCAAACGTATTTACAGCCCCAGAGATGTTAGGGCTAGCCAAAACAATTCGAGGAGATCTAGAAGACTTTCTATTGTTTACCTCTGTAACAACAAAGTAAAACTCGTAGTTAGACGTGGAAAGCGTAAGAGCCGTTCCTGATGAATCCTTAAGCGTCAAAGTAAGAGAGAAAGTATCCCCTCTTTTTGCGGTGATGTCAAGAACACCTGTTACGTCAAGATTTACGCTGCTCATTTTATCTCATTATTTTATCTAGTAGTCCACTCATTATGTCTTGCGGGTCTTCTTTTGTTTCGTCCTGGAGTTCTCCTCTCTGACCCTGCCTTTGAGATATTAACTTGCTCTGCTCGACAGCCTGCTTCTTAACCCTGTCGTCCTTTCTGTCGTCCTTCATTTTCTCGACCTCCACTTTGACGTCTTTATCTGAAGAGATTTTTATCCCCATAGCTTCAGCTCTTATTATCTCAATCTCTTTGTTGAACGTGTGCTGGGCTTTGGCCAACCGCAACTCCATCTCACCTTTCATCTGAATCTTCTGCTGTTCAATCTGAGCCATCATCTGAAGCTCTTGTTGTTTTGATTGAGCCTCCATCTGTTGAGCCTGTTGCTGTTGCTGGCCCTGAGCTTGTATCTGTTGCATCTGCTGCTCCTGAGCCTTCTGCATTCTTTTCTTTCGTCTTACAATCAGAAGCCGTTCAGCCTGATTGATATCCTTCATGTTTCGTATAGCCAAAGCGTCCTCCAGGTCTATTTCTTTCTGAGCAATCGCAGCCTGGATGTTTTGTTCCAGGTAGGCCTTGTCTTCGTCCTCCATCTCCTTGACGACCTGAACACCGAAGTTGTACATGGGTAGATCGTTAAAAGAAGAGAGCACCTTCATGTTCTCCTTGCCCACAGCATTCTGATATGTTGAGTAGATCACCGAGTCCTCTGGAAGTATCTGTAGACACTTGACGATATCCTCGCACACCTTTTTGTAAAGGACCATGGCGGAGTTCGTGATGTCGTAGATAGCATTGTTGCCAGCATTGATGGCTTGCTGCTGAACACCAACCAAGGCTTCTCCCTTTGGGGACGAAGCATCCATAGCCTCGTTGATGCCCGTTGTGTCTCGGATCATCTGGAGGTAGTGGTTGTACAGCCTTATCAGTTCGTTTATGTTTCTGATGCTGTTTCCAATCTCACGAACTGGAGGGTTTTGGAATCCGCCCTCTGGGTTCTTGCTTCTGTAGTAAAACACACCAGTCTGCTCGTAGATGTCATGAAGCTCCAAAGGCTGCAGCTCGCCACCCTTTCCAAGCTGCACGTTTTCTAGACCTTCGATATCAATGATGAGTCCATCAGGCTTAGCCTTTGCTATCGACTGCTGTATCTTCAGGTGAGTGATCTGAAGCATGTCTGCAAATCCAACGCAGCTGTCAACCATGGACTTAGGCATCATGTCCCTTAGGTTAGTAGCGACAACGGAGTAAGACATCCTGGCCTTAGAGATATCATGCACGTTCTTGGGAACGTTCTTTGCTCTACCGTAGTTAAAGAGGTAATCTTTTGTTCCAAGCACGTAAGACCCCTTGTATACGGTCTTGATATCCATCTTGTGAGGCTTTCTTTCAAATACAGAGTTCTGCTTCTCTTTGTAGTCAAACCCCTTGTAGTAAAAGCCTTTGTTGCCGAATCGGTTCTCTTTTTCTTCAAAGAACACGCAATCTACAGAGATGTATTCAAAGTCTAGGACATCAACTAGATACTCGTCGTATCCAAACTGAGTTCTACCAGTGATAGTGTTGTATGTGGACCTTCCGTAGTTGGCGGAATTGTTTCCATATTTTCCTTGATACTTCTTTGCAATCTTAGCGTACTGCTCTTCTGAAAACTGCTCACCAGCCATCCTCTTCAGCTCCTGGATTGGAATAGTTTTAACGTGACCAGCATATACCAAATCATCGAAGTTCGGGTCTTCAGTTCTGCTATGAATAAACTTATTGGGGTCTACATAAGATGTAGCAATCCCGTAGTTTGGGTCGTTGAATCTCTGGACAACAGCCATACCTAGAGTAGCAAGGTCATTGACACACCTTCTAAAGATGTTGTCATTGAAGTTGTTCCAAGATAGCGTCATGTTGGTTGCTATCTGAGCAGATATCTCAGCATCAGTTTTGATGTTGGTGTCCATCAGGATCTCAGCCTCCTCAAGGGTCTCTGGCAATTTTTCTGGGTCCTGGTCTAGCACAACCCCCGTCTTCTTTTTTAGCTCTGCTAGTTTCTCTCTAGCCTGAACCTGCATCTTGATCTTATTCTTCTCTCTGTTCTTTTCTGAAGAAGACAGAGGGTCAATAGCCTCAAGGTTTGGGTATGGGTTCCTAGAAAGGATTTTGTTTACCACAATCCTAACGAACTTAGGTAGGATAGGGACTGGAGTAAAATCAACGTTCATCAAGCTACCTTCCCCAGCATTTGGGTCCATGGAGTTGAGAAGTCTTTTGTATATGTTTGTGTCCTGAGTTCCGTTTGCGTAGCTTCTACACCTGTCAAAAACTCTGTTTCTTTCGCCGTGCAGAGAGTTGCTTTCTTGCATCTTACCCCACTGTCTCTCAATAGCTTTGGCGTACTTTAGTCCGTACTCCTTGCTTTCCTTTACCTCCGTGGAGGCAAGAGGGTCGGGGAAGCCCCCTTTTAACTTTTGCTCTGCGTTGCTGTACATTCGTGCAAATATAGTGATTAACCGATTACGTCGTATCTGCGATAAAACTTCTTGCTTTTGAAGTCAGACTTCTTTTTAGGCTTTGTTTTTTGAGCAGCAAGAAGAGCCATTCCAGCGCTTATTGTAAGGTCAAACTTTGTTCTCTTATCTATTTTAAATCCAATCCAATCCTCCAGGGTTTTATTGAAGTACATCCTCCCCATAGCTCCTGAGTCATAGTTCACTCCTACATGGTCGTGTATGTATGTCTCTATGGCTTGAGCATGAGCCTGTATTACTTCTTGAGAGTTAGAAGGTATGCCCTTTGTCTTTGTCTTAAACTTTGCCCCTGTGGTTGTCAAGTGCTCAGGCCTATCCATTAAGTAACCGTCGTAACCTCTTGATTCAAAGTATCTTGCGATACCGTACTTATTGTTTTCAATTAAGACTGGGTATCCGTAGTAGAACGCACACATTAGAACGTCTTCATAAAATATCTTAGCTAGGTCGGGCCTGGATGCATACTCAACGACAAACATGTTCGACGGATGATCCATATGAAACTTATTGTACATGTGCAGAGCCCCCTTAGATCCCCTGCCGTCCACTGTTGCGTCGATGTCATACGAGTCAACGCCACCGCACCCCCAGTTGTGAGGAGGCACCCGCTTGCCCCTATCTAGAACCATAACGTTTCTTTGCTCTGGCGGGGGCATCCAAGCCACGTTAAATCTTCCGTTGGGGTCTGGAGAGAACGTCACCTCTTTGTCCTTCTGAACCCATATGAAGTTACCCTTTACAACAGGGTTTGGGAACAGCTCCTCGTTGTGCTCTATCTGCTCGTATATCTTACCTATGTTAAACAAGCTACCCTCGATGCTATCGCGGAATGCTTCATCCTCTGTAAAAGGGAATTGCCTTGTAACCTCGTTAAGTTCAGAAGGGTCGTCCTTTAGTGCTCGTCTTTCGTTTTTAAGATACGTCTTAGCTCCGATATTGACCAGCTCGCCATCAAGACCGTCCACAGGCGAAACAGGATCTTCAATGATTGGATCTCCGAATATATCGAAGAAACCCTCCATAGACACGTATGAAGGCATGAAAAGCCTATACAATCCAGATCTAGTCCTCCCATTCTCGTTCCTCATCCTTGGATCTGAATCCTTCCATAGATCCTTGTATTCTTGACCACCTTTGTCCATAGGATTTACCGTGCTTCCTACCAGAGCCTTTCCGACTATTTTTCGCCCTACGATCAAACACGTCCTCTGTATCCTCCAAGCGTCTCTTATGTCTGTAGGTTTTTCCCATTTTCCTGCCTCATCTAAATACATGATGTGGAGCTTCTCCCCATCGTATGCATTGTTCGTTGTGTTTTTCCAGTTGATTACAGTGTTAAGGGCCTCTCCCTTTTGAGCTGTTTTGTTTTTCTTGGTAATTCTCTTGCTGGGCTCTCTGAAAGCCAGCTCCATACGAGGGTTTGTTGTTCCGTCTTGAATGGGCTTAAAGAAGAAGGGGTAGTGTCTAAACATGTAGACGACTTTCTTCATAAAAATATTCTCCTGAGCGTCTTTACCAGTTTTCGATTGTATGCCGAGAAGCTTGTCTTTAACTTGTGTAGCTTCATCAACAAGAACAGAGCTACAGATATTAGTATACCCAGAGCGGCGACACTTAGTATATAGCTGACCGATACAACGGGGATCAGCTTCGCACGCAGCCATGTGGATAAAAATTTCACGTTGGAACGCAAGATAGTAAGGATTTCCTACATCCATCATACTCCACTGGAGCATCATGTAGTGCCTACCCGTAATATATGTAGGGACACCATTATTGAAAAACCAAAAGCCCTCACGCCTACGGCGAAACTCTTCTTCGATATACGGACGAAACCTTTGTCGAAACTCCCTTGGCATCTCCCCCCACTCATCCATAGACTTAATCCTAGACAGCTCCTCTGGCATAGAAACTCTCTTCCACAACTGCATGTCGTTTGGACTTCCATATCCTTTAATTTCTTTTTCGGGAGGCTGAGCGGGAAGTGCAATGAATAGCCCACCGAGTTCAACAACTTCACCTTTTGTACCCTTGGGGCAAATTGAGACAACAGGCTCATCATGATTCTCTATTTCTAACAGTATATTCAAATCCAGGGTTGATTAGACAAGAACTCAAGCCAATCAAGAACGGTAACTATTCCGTCACCGTCGTAATCATAGGCCTTATTGTCTGTGCCAAAGGAGTTGTAAAAGCCAGCAACCTCCTGCATAAAGTCTAGGAAATCTTGCATTGTTTTAAATTTAATTTAGTACCCCTGATAGGATTCGAACCTATGACCTACGCATTAGAAGTGCGTTGCTCTATCCAACTGAGCTACAGGGGCAAAGGTAAGGACTATCTAAACAATGTTACATGTCCTTGCATGCTGACAACCTTAGTTGATCTATAGGTGGTCCCCCTGATCGTCCATAGGTAAACACCGTCAGGCACATAGGCAAGGCCTCCATCTCCCAACCACTTGTCACGGGGGTCATAGCTCTCCCACACTACAGCACCCCATCGGTTGTAAACCCTACACTCCCACTTCCACCAGCAATCAGGCTTTGTAACAGGCCTCCACGTATCGTTCACGTAGTCACCGTTAGGGGTAAATACGTTGGATACGTATATGCACGGGTCCTTGCAGTCGTCTACGTTGGGTGGCTCAGGTGGTGGAGGTCCATATGTGTCTGTTGTGTCCGTTGTTTCTACAGGCTCCCAAGGCTGTGGTTCGTTAGGCACGGGAGGCGGAGGAGGTCCACAGTCGGCCTCCATAGAAAACTCCAACCAACTGTTCGGTATGTTCTCGTCTGGGTAGTCGCAACCTGCAATGCCTGCGCTGCTACCGTCTAACGTCTCACTGTCGTTGATCTGCCAGACCGTGATGACCATGCAGTCTTCCATGAATATACCTTCCTGAAGAGCTTGCACCCAGCATTGTAGTGTGCCGCTTCCAGCCAAAGGCGTGTCTTCGACAATATTAAAGGCTATGGTGTCTCCAGCCTGGAAGATGTTGTCGGGGCCCTGCCCCATCTCAAAACCAGGAAAGTCTAGAGGGTAGAGCAACAGCATCCAGTCACCTTGAAAGCAAGGCCAAGGACTCTCGTCTTGAGGAGGGTTGAAGCCAAGGGCTAGGATAAACTCTCCAATGCTGTCAGACTCAGTGCAGCATGCACCTCCGTTAACAACCATCATGATGTCAGTAGATATAGGATCGAACCCTAAGATCTCTATGTCACACTGCCCGTAGCTGAGCAGAGGTATGAGGAAGAAGATAAGTTTTTTCATTCCTTAGGGCATGGGCCAGTACTTGCCAACATCAGCAGCAGGTCTTGGATATTTACAACATTGTCATCGTTTGGATCGGTATAGCATGCACCAAGGCATCCCATATCTACAAGCAACTCAAGGACGTCGGTATTGCCTATGTATCCGTCACCATTGTAGTCCATATTGCACTGAGACAGTGAGTTACAGAACTCAAACTCAATGACAGAGAACTGAAGGCCGAAGCCTGTGTTTACTAGAGTATCAAGCCCCACGGTAGCAAGGACTCCATCGCCTCCAATATCACAAACCCCATCATTGTCGAAATCAACCGTACAGAAGCCATCTCCTGCAGTATCTTCTATCTCAAATACATAGCAGTCATCAAAGATACAGGCGGAGTAGTAGAAGGTTTCATTGCTGCTCGTTCCGTATCCTCCATCAGACAGCAAAACCTCATCATCGCTGTCTCTCAGCTCCCAAGACGTCTCGTTGCCAAAAACATCGGGAGTCACCCATACTTCCATAAGGTCGCCTTCTATTATGTCTAAAGCCCACCAAGATGCGTCGTTGTCTGCAAACTGATCAAGGCTGGAGATTGTTTGAACGGTAAACTCCTCTGCACCCTCTACGTATACCGCCTCAAAGAATACCTGAGTAGATCCAGGTTGTAGATCATACAAAGAAATCACTTCCTGCGGCCCGTTGCAAAACATCTCTACATCTACAAGCGGAATGGTCTGCGTGCCTTGATTGATTACGTCAACCCAAATGTCTTGATATGGAGTGCACCACTCTTGTTGATAGTAAGCAGCCCCAGCAGTCACATCGAAGTCTACGACAGGCACACAAGCTAGGTTGTCTACAAGGCCCTGTCTGCTGCCCTGAAGCATCTCGTGCATACGCTCAGCCTGCCCCACAGTAAATGCGTCCTTACAGGTCTCAGAGGTATAATCCATAAAGTTGTTTACCAAAGCGCCTGGACATACACCCCCGTCACATTGAGCTGTTGAGTTAGAGAGGGTGGTTGGAGTGTCACATACTTGATCCCCTTGGGACTCACAGTTACTTTCTGAAGTGCATGAGGATGTGTTGGAGAACGTATGCCACAAAGAAAGGTGGTGCCCCACTTCGTGAACCCCTGTAAACCCCAACGTCCTTCCTGGTTTCTGTACTCCAACCGTACCTGTAGCGTTGTATAGTACAACCACCCCGTCCCTGCAATCACCTGTTGGGCCTAAGTATGCGAAACCTTGTACCCCGTTGTTCCCGTTATTGTCGTTGATCTCTGATACCACATAGTAGTTGATGTACTCGTTAGGATTCCAACAACCTGCAGCTGACTTGAGTTCTGTCTGCTCCCATCCTACTGGATCAATATTCGAAGGGGTGTTGCCTATGCCTCCAGTCACGTAGTCCTCGTTCCAGCTAGCGTCGTATCGAGTGATACCATTTGTGGGATTGCCATCAGGATCACGCACAGCCATGCAGAACTGAATCTTGCTGTCAGAGAACTCTTCGTTCAGCACATCCACCTGAGACAGTATCTGCTCATCAGAAATATTGTTGGGTTCACCCGCTCCAGTATGTACAACATGAAACACAATGGGTAGGGTCTGAACCTCTACATCTTCAAGGGTTAAGTCGAATTTCTTTTGAAGCCCCATAACCTGAGACTTGGTGTGCATAATCTGGCACTCTTGCCCAAACATCTCATCTAGCTGCACAAACCATAAGGTGATGAGTATGAAATAAATGAATCTTAAATTAAACATGTCTATTGCTTTTCTTCATTCCAAGAGTCTTCCCAGAATCTGTAATCAGTTTTATTGTATTGCCAAACTACTGTCTTCCAGTCATTTAGAGAATCTTTCAGCGAAACCTCCGCTGTAGTCTTTTGCTTCTTCAATTCCTCCATTTGTCTTTAAGTCTTTGATCATTTGATCTAGTCGCTGTCTCTCAACGATTAGCTCTTTACAGTCGGTCGCTGTTTGCTTTATCGACTGCAGCTCTGCTTTTCTAGCGCTTCCGTTTATCTCTGGATCTACGGGCTTTTTGATTTCATCAATCATGTTGTTGATTGCGATCTCCATAGAGGCCATTAGCCTTTCTGCAGCGTTAGCTGTTGTGAACTTAGCCTTCGACATACAAGAAGTCTTCTGATCGGGTCCTGTAATATTCCTGCCCGTCAATGGTTATCCTGTAGTCTCGATTCTCTTTGAACCCCACGACATCCCCAACAGCAACGCCTAGATCTTCAATCCAAGGAGCCGTAAAAGCGACACGACCCTTTGTTGGTAGCTTCTTTTCAAGTTCGATAATTTCGACCACATCAGATTTTGTTTTTAGTTCTTCCTGCTCAATCGGCTCAAGCAATGACCATCCAGCCAAGGGCTTTACATCACCATCCTTATTCTTGTAAGCAATAGCTTGATTGTTAATGGTGTGCTCTGGATCATACCTTACTAGGTAATGATTGTCGTGACCCGTAAGGACCTGTCCTTCATTCATCACAACGAGATGATGAAAGTAAAGAGTGTCTCCCGCTTCCACCCCTGTGTCATGCCTTAGTGGGGCGGAGACAACAGGCCCTTCAGTTACTCTGTGCTCAAACTGACTGTTCTCAAAGTTCTTAGAATCTATGTACAGTTCCAAACCACTTTCCGTGGTGATAGTGTCGTTGATAGCTTTCTCTAGCTCAACAACAAACAAGTCAAGTGTTTTCATTTTAGTATCCTGAAGAACCTGAAGAACCTGATGACGATGTAGACGTCTGGGGTGCCCGCATTGCAGCAGACCCTCCAGGGTTTTCCCCACCTTGTTTCGATTTCCATTTAGCGCAAAGATACGCGCCTCTCACATTAGCCCCCCAAAAAGTGCAGTACTTCTGTTGATAAAACAAACAGTTAGAGCAGTTTTTCAAGTTGTTTCCAAGCGCATAGGCTTTTGGTAAAGCTTTTGGTATTCGCTTTCCGTCTGGGTATTTATTACCCTCTCTTCCTTTAGTCATTAGAAATTACAGTCTAGTTCGGTTATACATGGCATATCATCGACAGCTTTCCAAAGTGTTTGAGAGTTGTCAGACTCAATGTAAATTAGATATCTATTTTTGCCGTAGCGATGCAGGTGCTTATCGTCTTGGACGATGGCGCTAACCCTGCCACTCCCAGCCTTCATTCCAACATAGTAAGCCATCGCGTCCTTAGGATCACGACCCACCACTATCTTTCTTATTATTCCTTCCATAAGGGAAAAGTTGATTTAATTTGTTTTGTCTGCGCTTGCACCCACAATCCGATGTTATGGCTTCAACAGCATCCTTTATTCTAGTGGCCTTTGTGATTCTGGCTATGGTGTCGCCAAGACCTTTATCTCCGTTTTTCATTAGTTCAAAGATATGCCACTTCCTTCAAACAGGTCATCCAAGTCAACATCATCGTCTGGACCCTTGTAGCTTTGTCGGATAAAATCCAAGATCTCTTCAAGTTCATCCCTGTTGCTTATGTCGTAGCTGTATATAGCCTTGAGCCTGGGCTTGTCGCCCTCGACGTCCTCAAGAATCCCAGTCATCATTACTGAAATGACCTCTCCTCTGAGATCATAGTCGTCGATGAGCTGGTCAAGTTCTATGGCCAATCGCTGCACATCGAATAAAAAGCCTTCTTTCTCCATATCTTTGAGCTTATTGTAATTCATTATGCCAAAAAGTAAAGTTTCTAAGAACAAGCTGTTCAGAGAGTTTTCTCGTCTCAACCAAAGATACATCAAAAACAACTACCTCAAGGACCTAAAAAGGGTGCTTGCGTCCACACGCGAACAACACAATATCTTTGAGAAAGAGCTCATGTTTATGTTGTGGGCATATGATCTAGAGTTTTGGACCCTTGATCATGCGGCAGAGGAATATGGGTACAGCAGAGGTAAGATAGGAGATCGGCTTGTATACCCGCTCATGAATGAAGGGTACATATACAAGCACTTCGATAAGCTTACGCCTTCAGAGACCTACGAGGACCACTTGTTCAGAGATGAAACAAAATTCAACTACAGGGTTAGGTATGCACTAACTCAGAAAGCAAGGAACATGGTTCAAAGAGTGTACAGAAACTTAGAAGGGGTAGACTGATTAGAGAGCCTTCCCAAACATCACTTCGTAGTACGTCTTTCCCTTATCATCACGACAAGCTTTGAGGCACCGACCACGATTAACGCCATCATAAACGTAAGACACGTGAACCCAATCAGGATTGTCATCATCACCAAACTCCCAAATGATTTGATCAAACTCCAGATTCTCACGAATGTACTGGAAGATCTCAGCGTTTGAAACCCTTCCGTATACATCGCCGTCAAGATCGAGTGCTCTTCCTTCCACATGCTGACTGCGCTTTGAGCCGCCGATCGCAACATTGAGATCAGCCGAACGATAGCCACTCGACACATATATAGGCTTTCCGAAATGCTCGCGCAAAGGCTGGAAGATATGCTCTGCAATCGCTTTGAGATTTTCTTGTACCCACTCATCTGGTGTGTTGTCTATGTTAAGGCGCTTTGCCGTGTTGCTTTTTGTCACTTCTGCGAGTGACAGATTTTTTGATAGCTTCATTGTTGAGGCGTATTAGTTCTGACTCCTTGGCGGGGTCCTTTCTCTTTTTCTTGGTGTTAAAGTAGTGCTTGTTCAAGCCTACTTATCACGTTATAGCCGCAAAAACCTCAACATCGCATGCACCCCCACTTCCTGTAGCAGCGATCTTATCTATATCGGTCATATCACCCTCTGCCCCTATGCTGGAGTCTCCCGTTGCATTGGCATCCATCTTAGAGTTGTTCAGTATGTAGCTCTCTCCAGGTGCAAGAAGGACCGCGTACTCTTCTGATGACGAGTCGGTTACTTCTACCACCACATCGTTGGACCCATCAAGGTTTGTGATGCGCAGGTATTGCATCCCTGAAGCTAGAACCTTGGACCCTGTGGTATGGGCCGCATTGGTGGTTAGCTCAAGCAGGGTGTGCTCTACGTTCTGCGNTACGNTGATGATTCTGTGATACACCTCTGAGATAGATGCGATGCTTTGCGTTAGCTCAGAACCACGAGACCTACCATTCAGGGTGATGTCTTCTGATATGCTTACTGTTAATGTAGCCATTAGTTTCTTTTAATAGGTCTCATCCCTCTGTTGACTGCTCTTTGCACTGGAGGGTTAAAGTCACCATACTCTCTTCCTGGGTAGCTTACGCTAGAACCATCGCTTTTTTCAAAGCGTTGCTGGCCCATCTGCTCCATCTGCTTGAGTAGGTTCCCAACAGGTGGGTTTCTTTCTCCTTGCTGTGGCTCTGATCTGCTAGTCATCTCTTGATCATAGGTGCCAGCATCGAGCTGATACTCGCCAGACTCTTTGTTGAACACAACAGGGTAATCAACATCAGTGGAGATAGACATAAACTTACCCATGCCCTGCTCGTCTCTCATGGCAGCCCCCTCAACTTCACCCCAGCCGTAGTCATCGGAGTACACCTTGACAAGCTCTCCGTTGATCTCCATGTTCACATAGTCCCTTCCGCTAGGGTCTTTCATCACTTCCCCTTCATCGGCAACAACCTTGCCTCTGATTGGATCGCCTTGAACTCTTCCCCCTTGTTGAAAGATCTGTCCTGGAACAAGAACGGTCTTGTCTCCAATCTTAGCTGTTTTGAAATCGTCATCACGAAGCATTTGCCTACCCCCTACATCAACAAGAGGCATCCTTTTATCTGCAATCTGCCCTCTTCCCCCTGTCGGTAGATAGATTCTTTCTGCACCCGCGTCCTCTAGTTGTTTGAAATCCATATCAGTCATCTCCAGCACATTTCCGCTGTAGTCAGGAAGGTACAAAACGTAATCTCTGAAGTCCGCATCTGAAACAATAGGCGAAAAGAACTGACCAGCATAAGTCGGTTCTGGTTGCTTACCGCCTTGCTGATACGCACGACCGCCACTCATCATTCCCATGACCCCTTTAGGTCTGTTGAATTTCATGCTGTTCATCATCCTCCAAACATATCTCTAAGTCCGCGTCTTGCAGGTTGGCTCATAACCCTGCCACCTGCATTGAACTGACTTCCTTCTCTTCCTTGTTGTCTCTGAAGTTGCCTCAAACCGCGTCTCAGTTGACCAGAACGCATATCTTCCCGCCCTGGTCTACTGTCGATAATCTTACCTCTAGGGTCTCCGCTTCCAGTAATCAACTCATTCTTGTGAATCATAGTGCCTGTAGGACCTTTTGGTTCAGCACTCTTTTGCTCCGTGGATTTGCGAACCATATCATAGTAATCATCGCTATGCTCCGCACCCTTGCTTTTTAGATAGCTGAACATATCGCCGTATCCATCACCAAACTCACCAGGTCCATCAGTCTTGTAGTCTCTTTCTGCAGAGAAAGCGTTTCCGTTTTGATCAATAAATACAAGACCATCGTCATCCATGCCGTAAAACTTGATGCCGTCTAGGTCATATCTAAAGTCATAACCACCGAATCCTGAGGCTTGATTCACCTCACTCTCGTAGTTAGACCCTATAAACTTTACGTTTTGAAACTTAGGGTCGGATTGAATGATTGCAGGGGGTATTGGATCCCCAGGGGATACGCCTCCGTTTTGATATCTAAGAGTTCTCATTTGTTTTTTGTTTTACCACCTTTATTGAAGTTGTCGCTTCGTTGTCCTGGCTTATCGGTCTCTCCGAAATTGCCTTTTTTTGGTTTCATGTTTACTGTCATCTGAACGTTATCCCAGCTCACATCGTGAGTCCTGGAGACACCGCTTTTCTTCAGGTATGAATTGATCTCTTTGTCAGAAGCTCCGCCCTCAAGCATAGACTTGATCTTTTTCTTTGGATCACCAGGTCCCTTCCCACCTTTCTCCAGCATCTTTACCTTATCGCCTTTCTTGGCGTTAAACTTCATAACGTTCTTCATGCTTTTCTTTTAAGTCTTTTGTTGATGCGAGCTGCTTT
>JGI24006J15134_10001129_pt1 | contig 15370 bp, 19 predicted proteins | sample LinPmetageLP53_FD_15134 | JGI IMG/M metagenome (IMG submission 15134)
TTCGTCAGGCATCTCGTTCCTGCCGCCCGGGCTGCAGAGTACCAGTCGGGTAAGTGTTCAAGTTCCGTGAAGCTTGGAAAGTTATCCACAACTAATTTGCGTGGTCTATTGTATTTNNTTGGATTAGATGTTATATAATAATTAGAAATATAATAAAGGAGTTATTATGACAGTAAACTTAGAAGAAGATGATTCAATTGTTAGTGCATTGAATCGAATAGCAGAAAACCAAGAAGAAACAAATTCTCTCTTGGCTAAGATAGGTGGACACTATGATAGTATAGTTCCCGTAATGAAGCGAAATCAAAACAGAGCTGAAGCATTAGCCGAGGAGCAAGAGAAAGGATTTGCACAAGGGTTGAAAGATATGTTCACCCCACAAGAGCATTAGATACAAACTCCAAACTCCAGCGACATAAAGTCGCTGGGGATAACCTGTGGATAACTCGAGTTACGCACCGGGCCCGCAGCGCACAAACTCCAAAACTCCAGTCACGAAATCCCAGACTTCTGCCGTTTTTCGGTGAGCTTCAGGTTTACGCACCGGGCGCGCCGGGAGTTAGTTGTAGGAGGCTGAATTATTTTGTGGCTGATTTGCTTGTGTCCCGGGATTTAAATAAACCTGAACCGGATCTTGACGACTGGATGCAGGTGTACTATATAACTATTAAGGATAAAGAAAGAAGAGAAATGCTAGGTTTTTTACTATCACTCCTGTTGCCAGTTAAGTTGGCCGCAGCTGCTGTCATCATTTATCTCCTGATGCGTATTATGTTCGGTTAACTCCAAACTCCTGGACCTTGACTCCCAACCTTTGTTGCTTGGATCTTGGTTCTTGTCCCGCAGGGCCCGGGAACCGAGTGTGCAGATCCTGAGAAATGTAAAATAGATATCCACAACTTTATGTGGGAAAGGATTTACATGACTCCACTTTGATGATATAATGATGACAGTTAGATAACTAGAGTATACTAGACAAAAGTTTAAAAATACTCGATGAGGCAAGATAAACGGAGTTATTCGGCTCTTGCTTCTAAAATTTCGAGGGTCACCATGACTTAAGGTACTAAGATTGTGACCCTCAAAACTCCAATTAACAAAACTCCAACACATTGTCCACGAATCGTGGTTACTGTTGCGCCCGGGCGTGCGCCCAATCCAGCAGGTCGTCAGTTACTTCAGGGCATAAAAAAAGGGCAATCCGAAGATTGCCCTATATTAACTACGAAGGATAAGTTACATAGTTAAACCCATTCGTTTAAGAACATATCCAATGTCTTTCTGCATATGCTTAATTAAATCCATTCTTTCCTCCTTATCTTCTGCAATCCATTCGATGATTGCATTACACAGAACACCACTTATTAACTTCCAATCAAGACTATCCTTTTGTGGTACTTTGCTAATCAGTTCCTCTATGTTGCCAACACTTGCTTGGTCTTTAGAGTATTCTATTACTTCCTTTAGTATAGGGGTAATGTTTACATTGTTTATACTTTGTGTCTTTATAATGTCATTAGCCATTATCTTATCCTTTCTATTTAATAGAAACAGAGTGATTGGCTTATTGGAAACTTAAGGGTTAGACTTAAGCTAGAATCCACCAATCGGCTGTATCAAGACCTTTACTCTATTTCTATCTATTGTATATCATGCACCACTAACCATTGATATAGTTAATTGCATTAAGTTGTGGATAACTATGTCAATAGCTAATAGTAGTAAGTTGTGGATAACCTGTGGATAACTTGCGCCCGGGAACTACACTTATGCGGCTCACTCCGTTCGCCGCCCGGTCCTATTTAGCGACCCCCAACCCCCCCCTTTGCGAGCAGGAACCCTATTATGAATCTTGGTAAGTTTGAGAGTGACAATCACTCAAAAAAACGTTATAAAAAATTTTTATAAAAAAATAATCATTTTTGTATGTCATTTTTAGTAGCAAACGTACCACCTATAGAAGTTTTAGTAAAAAAAGAATATTTGTATGATCACGAACGTGGTCATGGTGAATATGAACCTGGAGTTTGGGTAACTTGTAAGTCAATTCAAGGTCGAGCATTATATTTTGAGACATTTTTGCCAGAAACTGGTGCATTATATGACAAATTACCAATTTCTGCGTTTGTTTGGAAAAAAACAGAAGAAAAAATGCCCTTGGAAGAGCTAGAATTGTGGGATGCGTTCAGTTATCACATTACAGTAGTTCAAAAAAAGCAAGTAAATGGTTGTAGATGCAAGTATTTAGCCCCTTCTAAAAAATTTTACGAGGGAGAACTCATTTTTACTATTGATTCTTGCCATCCAGACCCTAATATTCCAAATATTAGCTATTCTGAGTCACCAGCAGAGCATAAATCCTTTAATATCATAAAATTGGACAATGGATACTTCGCTGCACAGCCAAATAACCGTGTTTTGTTTTATGACAAGTCTAGATCGCCTACAAAAATGAAAAAACCTGATTACAAAGTGTCCACAGTAGAGTATGCTGTTGAAGACATTGTAAAATGGACTGCAGGAGATTCTGATGACTATTTCTACGAGTAATTTAGAAAAACTAGATACACAAACTTTAAAATACATTTTAAAAAACGCGATTGTTGAAAAACAAGAAGAAACGCAAGCAGACTTTCTAAAATTTGTAAAAACAGTGTGGCCTGAGTTTGTAGAAGGTAATCACCACAAAATTTACGCTGAAAAACTAAATCGCATTGCAAATGGTGAATTAAAACGTTTAATTGTCAATATGCCTCCAAGACACACAAAATCGGAGTTTGCATCACATTTATTTCCAGCATTCTTCATGGGCCGTCATCCAAAAGCCAAATTAATACAAACTACGCACACAGGTGAGTTAGCAATTCGTTTTGGACGTAAAGCAAAAAATTTGATAGAATCAAATGAATATGAAAAAGTTTTTCCAGAAGTTACTCTCGCAGCTGATTCAAAAGCTGCAGGACGTTGGGAGAGTAATCATGGGGGTGAGTATTTTGCTGCCGGCGTTGGTGGGGCTATTACTGGTCGTGGTGCTGACTTACTTATTATTGATGATCCACATTCAGAGCAAGACGCTCTCTCGCCCACTGTTTTGGAGTCTCATTATGAGTGGTATACTTCTGGTCCTCGTCAGCGTTTACAGCCTGGTGGCGCGATAGTATTAGTTATGACGCGTTGGTCAGTGAAAGATCTCACTGGCAAATTGCTCGATGCCCAAGGAAAAGACGAAAACTCAGACCAATGGGAAATAGTAGAATTTCCAGCTATAATTGAAGATAAACCTATGTGGGGTAATTTTTGGTCCATGAAAGGTTTACAAGGCGTCAAAGCTTCTATTCCACTAACCAAGTGGCAAGCACAATGGATGCAGCAACCAACATCCGAGGAAGGTGCACTTATAAAACGTGAGTGGTGGCAGACGTGGAAAGAAGAAAAGATTCCTGATTTAGAATTTATTATTCAGTCTTATGATACAGCGTTTAGTGCAAAAGAGACTGCCGATTACTCTGCTATTACAACATGGGGTGTATTTGACCCTGATAATGGACGCGGAAAAGGATTAATACTATTGGATGCAAAACGTGGTCGATGGAACTTTCCAGAGCTAAAAAAAGAAGCGATGGATCAATACAAGTATTGGGAACCGGAGATGGTACTCATAGAAGCAAAGGCTTCTGGTATGCCACTCACACATGAGTTGCAAAAATCAGGAATACCTGTTATAAACTTTACACCCTCTAAAGGAAATGATAAACATACGAGGGTAAACAGCGTAGCACCACTTTTTGAAGCCGGTGCGATATGGGCGCCCAAAAAAACGTTCGCTGAAGAAGTCATAGAGGAGTGCGCAGCATTTCCTTTCGGCGACAACGACGATTACGTGGATTCAACCACGCAAGCACTAATGCGTTATAGACAAGGTTATCATGTTACATTAAATGATGACTTTGAAGATGAACCAAAAGTTCAAGANATGGGGAGAGTATATTACTAATGGTTGACGAAGTTACAATAGAAGATTTAAAACCAAAAGAAGATAAATTTACATTATCAGATTTTTTTACAGATGATGATGATGTAGTTACTGATCTTGGTGATGGTATAGAAATGCAAGACATATCATCAGAAGATCCACAAGGATTTTTTGGAGGACTTGGAGCAACAGGTGTAGATCTTTTACGAGATTATAGAAATACAGGATTAGGACTTGCTGGTCTAATAGGTGAAACATTACCCATTGGTAACCTTTTTTCTCCTAGTTTAAAAGATTATAAATATAAAGATCCTGAAGGCGATGTTATGTTTCCCGATGGTATACCATACGTACCAGAAGTTTTAGAAAATATTATAAATGAAACTTATGCACCAAGTGAAGTTGCTGCAGATAATCCATACAAAAATTATTTCACTGGCATTCGTGCCTTCGCAAATTCTATTCCTGCAATGGCAGCTGCTGTTGGTAGTAGAGGAGGACTTCCTTACCTTGTAAATAGATTACCTGCAGGATTACAAAAATTAGCCACCCAAGCATTTCCATATCTTAGTGGCAGAGGAACCATGCTTCCACCTAAAAAACCAGGAGGAAAATTTTATCAAATTCCTATTAATAGAAAAAATTTGATGCAACCAAGCTCATTAAGAAATATGACAATAGCGGCTGCAACCAAACCACTCATAGAAGGGATTATGAGTGAGGTAAACGCTGCACCTATTAACACAGGAATACAAGATCGTAACTATGCAGTCTTTGATGATTACATGCAAGACCGAATGAGCAATCTTAAAAATCAAAGAACCATGGACCAAGGACCAGGACCTAGAGACAATTACCGAGGATTGTAATGGCCGTAGGTGCACTTTCCAAACAAGCAGTAAAAATTCTTTCAAAATTTCTTAAAGAAGGAAGGAATCCTGACGCGGCAAAAGTAGCTAAAAAAGCACTAGGTACTACTAAGTTTACAAAAACACATCAAAAAATAATACAAGATTTAACAGGCGAAACTAACTCTATTTCCGCTAAGTCTGGTTTTCCTGTAGGAAAAACCGGCGTTAAAAATTCTCCTTTCACTGAATCTCATAGAAAAAGTATTGGTGCAGCAACTGTAAAATCTATGTTGGAAAAAGGTTACTATCCTAAACAAGTTGGTCTTCCTACATATGAAAATTATGTAACACAAACATCTAAAGCATTAGGTGTGCCTTACCGACAAGCAAAGCAAGATCCAGGAGTCATGGGTTCTGTACAATTACGACGTGGTGAGAGTGCCTTTTATCCAGGAAGAAATACACCTACTGAAAAATTATTTGATAAGTATGGTTATACAGCAGATGATTTTGGACCAATTGTTCAAGGAAGAGCTAATCTTACTGCAGCTATGGATGATCTTGGTATTTTTAGTTTAGTAGATAAATTAGGAATAACACGTCCAGGTAGTAGAGCTGGTAGTATTGGACATTCAATACCAATGCAACTTATTGCTGATATGGTCAAAGCTAATCCTAATCTTAATAGAAAACAAATTTTAAAGATGGTTAATAATCCTCAGTTTATGTCACCTGAAGTAAATTTTTTAAATCAAGCAAAAAGAGGTATAGAAAGTTTTTTATATAACCCTAAGTATGCAGATAGAAATCTTGCCGGTGTGGGTGATATTTTAAATGAAGCCCAAATGACAACACGTGTGTTAGATCCTAAAACTTTACAAATGATGACTTATGGAATAAAACAAGGATTAGATCCTAAACAATTAAAAGAATATTTAAAAAGAGTTTTAAAGGATAGACCTTTTGGAATAAGTGATAAGACAGGAAAAATTTCAACAATGCCTAATCTAAATTATTTAAGACAAAATTTCGCCGCAGGCGGATTAGCTTCCATGATTGGAAGAAAAGCAATAAAGAAGATTGCAAAAAAATTATCAGAGAAAGATCTTAAGTTATTAATGGGCTCATTCTTTAAAGGCACGAAACCTTCCACATCCCCAAAGAATTTACGTGAGGAACGTATTAAAGAATATTTAAAGGGCAAAGGCGCAACAAAAAAGTGGCAGTATGTGAAGTCCAAGATCCCAGGACCTAAATAAATGGTATTACCTAATATTACACGTAGGCTTTTCATGAAGGGCATTGGAGCACTTGCTGGTAAAGCAGCAATTCCTAAAATGGCAACTAAACTTTTACCTGACGTAAAAGAAGCAGTGAAGATGGATAGTGCACCATGGATTAACAGCATGGTTAATGCAGTTAAAAATGTAGTAGATTCTGGTAAAAGTATTTCATTAAAAAGTGGTGCTAAAATAAATTATTTAAAAAAACCACGTAACGAATACGAAGGACACACACTTTCTGTTAAAACAGCAGATGGTGGGGATGATATTATTACTTTTAAAGAAGGTAAAAACGATATTGATATAAAATTTGAAGTGGCGGATGACTTTCATAATAACCAACATATTTACGTAGATAAAAAAGCAAAAACCACGGAAATAGTTGATGAAAACTATTACATGACATCACCAGAAGACTTTGCCAAAGATGACCCAATTATTTGGGATATGAATAAAAAAAATATACGTGAAAAGATGATTCTAGATAAAACTACTAAACCGGACGATTACATGTATGATTACATGTCAGTTCCAGAAGATAGTGGATATGAATTTATGTGGGAACGATATGTTGATTCTTTTTCTCCTTCTGGTAATATATTTAGAACAAAACAATTAGCTGATAAAGAAAGAGCCAGAAACTTATTACAAAAAGAAATGAGTGAAATGGACTGGGAGTCACAATTTAGGGGAGCGAGTATGCATGGTTACAATAAAGGTGGAATAGTAGATGTATTACCACCACTAGATCCACAAGAATACGCAGTAGGTGGTATCGTAAAAGGCGCATTAAAAGCTGTTCCTAAAATACTAGGTAAAGGCAAACCTTACATGGAAAAATTAATGGCACCAAAAGGATCAAAGCCAACTGTATATAAACCACCAGAAGGACCTTACACAATAACAAATGATAGTGGAGCAAGAGTACTAGATAGAGATTTTAAAACTCTTAAAGAAGCACAGGATGCTTTAAAAGAAATGGTTGAAGGTTTTAAGACACAAGACGCGACAACCTTTAGAGTTTTTGGTAAGCGTCCACCTAAGACAGCAGCAGGTGTAAGTGAGAGTGCACCAGAAGTAAATATTGGTATGTTAGGTAAAAAAATGCCTAAAGAAGATGCACCAGCAATGTTCTGGCGTTCACGCGAAGAAATTTATCAAGCACCACAAGAAAGAATGGCTGCGGACCAATGGCTTGGCTATTTAAAAGCACGTGGTATTCGACCAACAGAATTAGATGATTCCTCATTAGAGCCATACTTACGTAGTCTTGGTAATAAGAAATTAACCAAAAAAGAGTTATTAAAAGAGTTTGATGAAATTGCACCAGAGATGGAAGTTGTGCCACTTGGAAAAGGATCAGCAGAGCAAACAATAAATAATGTATATAAAAATGTTAAAAAAATGGATGCAGATGCGTTTGACCCTAAAGTTGGAGGAATGATTAAATATTTACAAGGTGCAATGCCTAGCATGGTAAAAGGTGGTAGACTTGATGAAAAAGCAGCAAAAGGTATTGCAACAAACGTTGATGATTATATGTTTAAAAATTTTGGTATTAAAGATTCTTTGGCAGAAGGTATTGCACAAGGAAGTGGTGTACCCTTTAATTTAAAATACCCACTTATTAACTTAGCAAGTGCTTTCAATCGACGTGGTGTATCTTTTCAACCAAAAGCATACGCAAGAGCACCTAATTATGGAGGACAACAAGTACTAGGTGGTGGTGACAATACACAGGAATTTTTATTTAAATACAAACCTGGAAAATTACGTACAAGCGAACCAACATATACTTATCAGCATGATTTTGGATTAACTTCATCCCAACGTGCAAATGCGTTCGTACATGTACGAACAACGGATCGTACAGATGAGTTTGGAAGACGTATGTTATTTGTTGAAGAAATACAATCTGACATGCACCAACCATTACAACGTGCATTACGTGAAGGTGGTAAAGATGTATATGCAAGACGTGCTGATAAAATTGTTGTTGATGATAATATGAAACATCTTGCAGCTATTCAATCACGTATAGAAGAAATTTTAGCTGTTAACCCAGCATCACCTGCTTTAAAAAAATTATACTCAGAACGCGAAAAAGTTAGAAAAATTGTATCTGAAACAGTTGGAAAAAGTGGAGGTGACGTACCACAAGGACCATTTGCAAAATCACAAGATTACATGGAATTTGTTTCTAAATACTTAACACGTGTGGCAAAAGATGGTAACTATGATGGTGTCGGTTTTTCTTCACCGGCAATAAAAAATAGATCACTAACTATGGGCGAAAGAAATTATTTAGGAAATGAAGCGGCTTATGGCCCTATTTTAGGAAAAGCATTGAAAAGCGTAGAGAAAAAAAGTAATGCAAAGTTAATGGAATCTGTTATAATGGATGATACAAGAAGGCCGTGGAGAATACCATTCTTATCAATCAAAGACCCAGTTGCCCAAGAAACAATTGGAAAAGGGTTGCCGTTGTATAAGAAAGGTGGCTTAGTAAAAAAGGGGATATAGATGGCAAAAAAGAATCAGACAAATAATATAGATAAAGCTTTGGAATCATTGCAAGGTGCATTAGATATTGAGCCTGTTGGACAAGAAGTACAACTGCCAGAACAAACTGTAGAATTTGAACCAGACATAGAATTAACAGATTTACCAGATGGTGGAGCTGAGGTTAACTTTGACCCAGACGCACCAATTGATAAATCAAAAATACCCTTTGATGGAAACCTAGCGGAATACATCGAAGAAGCAGAGTTAGGAAAGTTAGCAAATGACTTTCTAGGAGCTTTCGAAGTGGATAAAGAGTCGCGAAAAGACTGGCACGATACCTATATAAAAGGTCTTGATATGCTAGGATTTAAATATGAAGATCGGACTCAACCATTCGAAGGTGCATCCGGGGTCGTACATCCCTTATTGGCTGAATCTGTTACGCAGTTTCAAGCCCAAGCTTATAAGGAACTTCTCCCCCCAAGCGGCCCCGTACGCACGCAAGTAATAGGCTTGGCAACACCAGATATTGAAGCTCAATCTGAACGTGTTAGAGAGTACATGAATTACCAGATAACACATGAAATGAAAGAGTATGATCCAGAAATGGATCAGTTATTATTTTATCTTCCACTTGCAGGTTCAGCATTTAAAAAAGTTTATTTTGATCCTATTTTAAAACGTGCTGTTGGTAAATTTGTTTCCGGCGAAGATTTAATTATTAACTACATGGCTAGTGATTTAGATCAAGCAGATAGAGTTACACATGCTATAAAAATGACAAACAATGATGTTCGTAAATTACAAGTAAGTGGATTTTACCGTGATGTAGAATTAGTTACAGGACAAATTGATACAGATGATATTAGAGATAAGGTAGATGAGTTAGATGGTGCAGAAAGAAACTATGCATCAGATGATGATGAACACGAAATATTAGAAATGCATATTAATGCAGACATACCAGGATTTGAAAATGAAAGTGGAATAAAACTTCCATACATTGTTACAGTAGATTCTTTTTCAAGAACTATTTTATCCATAAGACGAAATTGGAGTCAAAATGATAAAGAACCAATAAAGATTTCTTATTTTGTACACTACAAGTTCCTCCCAGGATTAGGCTTCTATGGATTTGGCCTTATCCACATGCTTGGTGGGTTATCAAGAACTGCAACAAGTGTTTTGCGACAGTTAATTGATGCGGGTACTCTTGCTAACTTGCCAGCAGGTTTTAAAGCACGTGGTATGCGTATACGTGATCATGATCAACCTTTACAACCAGGCGAGTTTCGTGATGTAGATGTAACAGGTACATCTATTAAAGAATCTTTATTACCATTACCATATAAAGAACCATCGCAAGTTTTATTTGCGCTATTAGGGTTTTCTGTTGATGCAGGTAAATCATTTGCTGCTATTGCAGATATGAAGATGGGTGAAGGTAATGAACAAAATCCAGTTGGCACAACGCTTGCGTTAATTGAACGTGGCACAAAAGTAATGAGTGCTATACACAAAAGATTACATTATGCACAACGCATAGAATTTAATATGCTTGCGCGTATATTCCAATTGTACTTACCACCGGAATATCCTTATCAAGTTGTTGGCGGTAATCGTATGATTAAACAAGCTGACTTTGATGATCGTGTTGATATAATTCCAGTTTCTGATCCAAATATATTTTCAATGGCACAACGTGTTACATTAGCACAACAACAATTACAATTAGCAACAGCTGCACCACAAATGCATAATTTACGTGAAGCGTATAGAAGAATGTATGCTGCAATGGGTGTGGATAATGTTGATGCAATATTAAAACCAGATCCAGAAATGCCAAAACCGATGAGTCCTGCAATAGAAAATTCTAGCGCTATGCGTGGTCAACAACCAAAAGCATTTCCAATGCAAGATCATATGGCGCACATGCAAGCACACGCTGAATTTATGTTTACACGTATGGTACAGATTAATCCGCAATTATATGCTATGTTACAGTCACATGTGTCAGAACATGTTTCTATTATGGCGAGTGAGCAAATAGAAAAAGAATTTGCACAACAGTTTCAGCAATTACAACAACAAATGCAACAGGCACAAGATCCACAGATGCAGCAACAAATGCAACAACAAATGGATCAATTAACAAACCAAGCTGCTGCAAAACAAGCACAAACAGAAGCAAAAATGACTCAACAATTAGCACGTGATGAAGAAGCACGTATGAAGAGTGAAGCACAAGATCCGCTTGTAAGATTAAAACAACAAGAAATTGATTTAAAAGCTGCCGAACTTCAAGCTAACTTACAAAAAGACATGTCCATTAAATCAGAAGAACTTGACATTGAACGCGATAAATTAGAAGCTCAAACAAGTATTGATTTAATGAAAGTGGCAGTGGATGCAGATAAACAAAAGAATGCAGACGCTCTTAGTATGCTAAAAGAAAATATTACAACATCGCGTGAGGCTATGAAACAACAATCAACAGAAAAAATTGCGAGGGAGAATGCCGGATCCAAAGGAAATGGAAAAACAAATGATTCTAATTAGCGAAACTATGCAGCAAATAGAAGAGTTGGTTCGTTCTAAAGTAAAAACACATGATGATTTTATGGCAGTTTGTTCTGCGTTGATGGCAGTAACACGTAACATGTATTTAGAGAGTTTAAGCGTAGAGGAAACAGCACAAATTTTTACGGCTGTTGCAGATACTATGTTTGCTACAGAAGAAATGTTATATAAGTTTAAACACTTACCTAAACCAACTATACATTAAGGAGAAAATATGAAAAGACCAACAAAATCTGTTTTATTGCCTAAAACAAGAGCACGATTAAAATCCAAAGCTGACATTAATAAGAATAAAAAAATTGAGCCTTGGGAAGCAGCTAGATCTAAAGTTATACAAAAATCAATGAGTAAAAAGAAATACGAGGGCTATTTATCTAGAGGTTTAAAGGGTAAAAAAAATGGGAAAAACTAAAGGTACACACGTAACTAAAGAAGGTAAAACAGCTAAAAAAGGTTTGTGGTATAACATCCATAAAAAGAAAAAAGCTGGTAAGAAAATGCGTAAGAAAGGTGCAAAGGGTGCACCAACTGAAGCTGCAATAAAAAGGAGTCAATAATGCCAAAAGTTGGTAATACAAAATTCCCGTACACGTCTGCAGGAATGCGTGATGCACAAGTTCACGCAAAAACTACTGGACAAAAAGTTCAGAAGATGAAAAAAGGAGGCACTGCGAAAGCTAAAGGTTATCGTAAGGGTGGCCTTAAAAAGAAAAAGTAGGAGGTAACATGAAGTTATTAAAAGATTTATGGGCCCATTTAAAAGAATGGAGTGACTGGGGAATGAAAGACTGGATTAAAGCCGGTATCGTTGCCCTTGTTGTTATTATTATTCTTAAATCAATGATGGGAGCTTAATGGTATACAGGACTGATATTCCTGATAGAAACCGTGGTCAAACAAGACCACGGTATTCTGCTAATGTGGCACCTACTTACGCTGGTCAAGATGATAGGCGTTCATCCTTTTTACGTAATCGAGCTATTCAAGATGCTAACGAAGTAAGACAACGTCGTGCTACTGTAGAAAATCCTCAATGGGCGATGTCTCGTCCAGCTGAGTTTTACACAAATAGAGACAATCTTAGATCTATAAAAGATACACTAGTCAACATACCTGCAGTTACAACTGACATGAACGAAACACGTAACATGTATTCAATGTTAATGAGCCAGATGCGAGGTGGTAATAAAGGTGCACGTTTAATTGATACTAGAGGATTACCAGCTGGAGCAAGAAGAACAGGTAGAACTTTATTTCAAGATCCATCTAAATCAGCAGGATTTAAAGCTGATTTAAGAAACATGTTAGGAGATTTAACATTTCAAAATAAAAGATTAGATCCTGAAAATAGAACGTCTAATCCTGCAGCAGTAAGAGCACCAGAATACAATCCATTTCCTAAGGCTGGATTTGGAGAAGAATTTTACAAAAAAGAATTTCCAATAGCATCAGGTTTAGGAAGTTTAATGGAAGCCGCACAAAATGTTATTCCATATGCATCGATACTATCTAGAATTTTACCAAAAAATGAAAGAGAAATTTTGGAACGACATCCTGATTATTTAGAAGGTGGATCAGAATTTTTACCAGAAGAGGGAATATATAACGAAATTCCTGAAATACCTTTTATGGGTGATGAGCCAATAACCTCTTTACCACAAGATGCGTACGAAGGATCCGGCATGAAAACAAATCCTTTTTATAATACTGATTTAAGATCTTCTGGATCACCGTTTGATACAATGGAAGACCTAGGTAACACACTTACTAGAATGGATATTACTAATGATATAGTTGGTGATGGTGATGTTATTACGCCTGTAGCAACCAATCTTTCAGACGATGATTATAGTCCATTTACAGACACAAATATTACAACAATACAAGATCCGGAACTACAAGAGGCAGCAAAAAATGCAGCTTATAATTTTATAATGGCATATAAATCTGGTGATTCTGGAATGGCAGGATCAGATACTAGTTTAGAAGCTTTAGAAGATTTATATAGAGATGCAGTTCGTGTAGGACAAGAAAATCCAGGTGGATTAGAATAATGCCAGGTTACGATCATAGACAAAGAAAAACAAGTTTTGCTTCTCGCTCTCCAGGACATCCTAGCAATCAATCACATAGCAATAATCAAACAGGAACTAATAGTCAAACAGGAACTAATACTCAACAATCTATACAAGATAGAAAATCAGCATATGAAAGTATGCAAGACGCAGGAATGCTGTCTCCTAGTATTTCTGGTATAAGTCTTTATGATAAATCACCTGTAATTTATGATAAAGATATTACATCTCAACAAATTTTAGGAGCTGACGATCCAGCAGATGTTGGAGCAGAACAAGTTAATTTATCTTCAACTAAAGTAGATGGATTAACACCTTTTTATTCTACATACAGCCCTGACGCAATTAACACTGGTAATGTTTCATACAAAGCACGTATGTATGCTTTAAGCCAAGGTGCAACAGAAGAAGAGGCACAAGCAGTTGCGGATCAAGCAGATGTTGAATTAAATAAACTAGTATCTAACGCAAGAAGTACTGGTGATTACTCAGCAGTAGACAATTTTTTTGCTGGAGAAAATGAATTTTTTCAAAGTATACTACCTAAAACACTTTATGAAGATACAGGAGCTGGTGGTTTCACTGGTTCACCTACAGGTTATGTAGGACAAGATCCTTTAACAAAAAGATTTTTTGATATAAAAGATCCAACTAGTAATATTTTAAATAATAAAAGATTTCCTTCTAGTGGTGGATCAAATTACAGAGGATATGGTGGTGGTTCAGGAGGTTATGGTGGATATCGAGGTCCTCCATTACCAGGAATTATGTATGGTAATATGGAAGGTGAGAATAGATATGCCCCTTTAAATATGAATGAATTTATGGTAAATGTACATTCACCAATGTATGCTAACCGAGGTGGAATAATGAATTTATTAGGAGATTATTAATGTTAAACTTATTACTAAAACCATTATTGGGCGTTGCCTCACAAGCCGTCACTGGCTTCGTAGAGACAAAGAAAGCGAAGGCTCAATTAAAACTAACAGAAGTCCAAGCAGCAACTAAGCTGAAACAAGATCAGATTGCCGGAAAAGTGTCGTGGGAAGCATCGGCCGTGGATCAAATGAAAGGGTCGTGGAAAGATGAGCTAATTTTAATTTGCCTTTTGGCACCTGCAACGCTCGTATTTTTTCCAGGAATGACCGATCACATTCATGCTGGGTTTGTTGCACTCCAAGCACTTCCGGATTATTACAAACATTTATTATACATCGCCTGCTCAGCAAGCTTTGGAATTAAGGGCGCTAAAGGTGCAATGGGTTTAATTAAGAAAAAATAATGGCTAGAACAGCAGCATGGCAACGTAAAGAAGGTAAAAGTAAATCCGGTGGATTAAATGCTAAAGGACGAGCATCTTACAAAGGTGGTACACTTAAAGCACCAACTAAATCTAAAACAAGTGGAAGACGTAAATCATTTTGTGCAAGAATGGGTGGTATGAAAAAGAAATTAACTGGAGCAAAAACAAAGAGAGATCCTAATTCTAGGATAAATAAAGCCTTGCGAAAATGGGATTGTTAGTATAAGAAGACCTAAATGAAAGACGAAACCGCGGTTTATTTAGTCTTGAAAAAGATTAGAGCGCGCAAACAAGAGTTGAAAGATGTAATTGCAATGGGTTTACCTAGCTTTGATGAATATATGAAAGCTGTAGGTGAACACAAAGCTTACACAATAATTGAACAGGAAGTACAAGACCTGCAGAAAGAAGAGGAAGATAATGGCTGAATTACCTAAGAGAAGATTTGCATTAGAAGAAAAAGATTTAGCTGTCGAAGCTGATGAGAATAATAAAGTAGCAGAAGAAAAAGAAAATAAATTTCTTAAAAAAATACAAGAAGATGCAACAGCTGATATAAAGCATTTACCTACAGATAAAGTATTAGAGAGATTACCAGAACCCACAGGTTGGCGTATGTTAGTATTGCCCTATAAAGGACAAGCTAAAACAAAGGGTGGTATATATTTAACAGACAAACACATGGAAGAACGTGGATACCAAACTGTAACAGGTTTAGTATTAAAAATGGGACCAGACGCTTATAAAGATGAAAAAAGATTTTCAAATGGAGCTTGGTGTAAAGTAAATGATTGGAT
>JGI24006J15134_10001132_pt1 | contig 15354 bp, 17 predicted proteins | sample LinPmetageLP53_FD_15134 | JGI IMG/M metagenome (IMG submission 15134)
TTCGTATCAAAAGTAGGTAAAAAGCCTACAGATGATCCTTTTTTCAAGTTTACTGAAAAGAGAGCATCATTTCACAAGCGTTATGCTTATATGGTAAAATCCGGTTCAGGATTTGCAACCGGACTAGATACTAACGCAGACTTACAAGATGCACCAGATGATACCTTTTATGGTAAATTCGGAACTGACTACTCTAATCAAGGTAACTTGGTTAATCGTTTAGGCCAAGCTCCAGATTACTTTGAAGGTGCTGCAAACACAAAACCTTTATTTTTAATGGCGGGATCGCTAATTAAAGTACCGGTTGCGTCTGCAGATAATACAGCTAATGCATCTTCAGTAGTAGATTACCAAGTGGTCAAAATAACAAGTGCTATTGATAATGGCAACTATGTTAACGTTACAGGTAAAGTAGTTAAAGGTGTTGACGCTGGTAGATTCTATATGGGCGTTCCTGACTCCATTGAAAATGGAGCTGCAGCTACAGTAACTCAGAACGAAGAAGACTTAGCACCATATAAATGCTATGTTATGGGTTCTGCACACGCTGAAGGTTCTGGTTATCCTGAAACATGGAAAGACCAACCTTACTCAACCAACTATGGACAAACTCAAATCTGGAAAACTTCAATGGCAATGACCAATACGGCTCGTGCTACAGTATTGAAGTATGATTCAAATGAGTGGGCCCGTGTTTGGAAAGAAAAGTTAGTTGAACACAAATGGGATATTGAGCAATCTTTATTGTTTGGTACTCAAAGTGAAAGCAACTATACTACTCAAGGCGCTGTAGATTATATTACTAGTTATGGTAATATATTCGACCTTCCTATTGCTACACAAACTGCAGACGACTTCTTAGATGACCTATCTGGTTATCTTGATCCTCGTTATAGTGGTTCGCAAGCTACAGTATTTTTCTGTAGTACTGCTGTGTACAACTGGATGCACAAACTTGGTGGATACTTCAAGAACAATCTTGAAATCTCCTCTAACTTCCGTGCTGACTTTGCTACAACAGGCAAAAAGAAGGTAATGGGTATTGATATCACTACATTCTCAACTCCTTATGGAGATATGAACGTAGCTAGAAATATGCACCTTGATGGGACTGATATTAAAATGCTTGGTATTAATATGAAGTATTGTAATTATCGTCCATTGGCAGGCAACGGCATCAATCGTGACACTTCAGTGTACGTTGGTGTTCAAACACTAGAAAACAGCGGAATTGACCGAAGAGTAGACTTAATCCTAACCGAAGCCGGTATGGAATGGTCTTGCCCTGAAGCTCACGCTGTTTGGCGATAAGGAGGTCTGATTATGGCTTTAACTAAACTCGCAAACATCCCTTTTCAAGGGCAAAACAAAGATGCTAATGCATTGGGTGGATTAGCTTCTCATAAACGAGTAATCGTTTTTAATGAGAGTGATATGAGTGGCGTAGCTAATAATGATGTCATTTATGACTTCCCTTCAGATGCTATATTAGAGCGTGTATATGTCAAGAATACTGGCACAACCGCTTTCGTAATAGCTACTGGTGCGGCTGTTGATGATGGTACAACTGATCAAACTGCTGATATCAAAACCTTGGGTGCTGGTGTTGGATCTTATACATATGTACAACCAGTTGTAAAAGCTAAGGGTTCTCAATTGCTATGGGATATCGGTGCTAATACATCTGCTTCAACTGCTTCATGCCAAATCATTGTCGAATGTTTATTCCTCGACGATGTAGCGGCTTAAGGAGGTAGCTGATGGGACAAGCTGACGGAAAATACTGGGTAGCTAATAACCCTAATAGTGAGATCACTGATGCGAAAGCTCAATTGATCGCTGCTGATGCGGATAGCGCTATTGCTAGTTTAACTGATAGTACTACTGGTTCAGCTACTAATACTTGTAATGATACTACGGCAGGTACGAAAGATGATCTTGCTTCTATTATTGCAAAGGTTAACCTTATTCTTGCTGCACTTCGCACGCATGGAATAATAGCTAGTTAGTAAAACAAATAAATCTGCCCCCCTCACCTGTGGAAATTCTCTCCCCAGGGGGGGGTAGGTTTTGATTAAGAGGAATTAAATGGCAACATATAAGCAATTAATAGAAGAAAAAGCAGGACTTAATCTCGGTGGAGATCAAACTAGTATAGTTGCTACTATGAGTGCTACTGATAGTACTGGCTCTGCTGGTGCTGCATATACATTTACTCTTACTGCAGGACATGGCCTAACGGCTACTAATATTGGGGATCAAGTAGAGCTTTCAGGTTTTACTCAATTGACCGCCTTAAATGGCGTAGTTACACAATTAGCAACTTTATCAACTAATGCAGTAACTCTTGAAGGAGTTATATCTACTGGTACTCAAGAAACATCTACGGGTGCCTCATTTACATTTAAAAGTACATTTCCTGACGATACTCGGGCAGGAGTATATCTTGCCGAGGCCTATAAAGACGTAGTTAATAAAGTGGCTGCATCTTCACCAGATATGCTAGGTTTATTCTCTAAGAAGATAGATAGTGGGTGGACTAATAATACATATCCATTACAAAATCATTATATATTTGGGGTATTCAGAAAGGGAAGCGCTGCTCCTGCTGATAAATTTAGGGAATGCAGAGAGGCATTAGTTCATGAGAAACATTTAGTCTCGGATCCCAATAGTATATATGCAGCTACAGAAATGGATCCAGTATATTTTACTGAAAACAGGCAATTAACAGTTATACCAGATCACACTGTTAATAGTGGAGAATTTGAATTTTTAGGTATAGCATCTCCAGATACAATAGATGTAACTTATACATACCCTAATCAGCTAATTTCAACGGGCGATATAATTATGCCACAGGATTTTTGCATTTATTTAGTGCTATATGTAGCTGTTAAATTGGTGGAGATTAAATTATCAAAAATGAATGATGGATTATCTACCATGATCGATGAAGACACTAAAGGAGCCACTCCAAACTTAACTTCAGATAGTGCTACTGCAGTTAATGGATGGGAGGCTGTCAGGTTCTATATACAAGATGAAGAGGATGTGGAATTGGCTGGAGCTAAATTACAAGAATTAAACGCAGAACAGCAACAATGGACTTTAGAATATCAATGGTATCAAGAAAGATTGTCTAGATTAAAATCTGAATACCTAGAACCATTTGCATCTGCTGCAGCTAGTGAAGGAGCATAATGATATTACGAGAAATGATTGAATTTGTAAAACAACACCATCCTGGTATGGGTGAAAAAGAGATTATAATATTGCTAAATGAGGCTATGGATGACTTTTCTTCTGATACAAGAATCTCAGAAGGCTCATTTACTTTTAATACGGCAGTAGATCAAAGGTATTACCCCTTATCAGATGATATATTAGAGATAAAAGAAATAAACTATGATAGTAGTACTTCAGGAGGAAAACGCATACCTAGATTAATAGGTATACCAGATGAAAGGGATATTGGATAATGGCACAACCTACATACCCACATACAATAGATAAAGATTATGCCTGGTGGCTTGATAGAGGCAACATTGCAATAGCCTATGCTAAAGATACTCAGTCTAATGGAGGAAGGGCTATTATTGGAGGAGATGGACTCCCTGATGGTACTTTTAGCTCTACCACTGGCATTCGTGAAAGAAGTTATACTGGAGAATGGCTATCCCCACATGAGATTACACAGATAAGAATATTTTGCATTAAGAAATCAGAAGTATTTACTGAGGCAGAAAAGAACGCTGGGACTTCTCCATCTGGAAAGTTTATAGCTGGAGGCATGACTGACATGCCAGAGTTTCCAAGTCAATTCCATAGAGCCTTAGTATATTATGCTGTATCTAAGGGCTATGAAAATAAACCAGAACTCATGAAGCTTAATGAAGTATTTAATGCTAAGTACAATGAGTATAAAGAGAAGGCTCATAGATATGTGGGCAATAAAAGATTTTATGGACCCAAACAAGTTAAGACTGGTAGAACATGGGGGATTATGTAATTGGGCTGGGATTCAAATAGTAGAAATGATTCAATGAGTTTAGATTATGGTGATTGGAGGCTTTCTTCCAATGAGCCAGCCCCTATAATTATTGAATTTAATAATACAGTTGGATATACTGCCAATACGTTCAACCGTACAGATCACGGAAGCGCAATTGCCATGAAGGCTAATAGGAGTAAATGGGCATTGGACTATGATCAGCTTGGTTTGCTACATGATGTAAATAATGCTTCTAATACCTTATTACCTGGGCCTAACAGTCATGCTGGGATTATTGACAATATGATTTATTGGGATGAGGGAGTTCAAAGCCGAAATGATATTAATGACATTCTTGGGGTAGCAGATGGTAAGATTACAGGAATGTATGCAGTGTATCCATCTACGGAATACTATTTCTGGACAGGATCAGCTTGGACAGGTAGTCAGGTAAATACTTCTGCTTCTGGCTGGTTTCAACTCACTACAGGGACTCCAGGTGTTGTCCAATTAGGTAGTAATTTTACCTCAAAGATTAAATACATGAGTAACTCAACATACGAACAAATGACAAAAGACTAGGAGAGATAATGGAAAAGGAAGTATTATTAACAGAGCAAGAAGCTAATGTCCTAATTGGGCTACTAGACATAGCAGTGAAATCAGACGGATTGAAAGTTGCACAAAACGCATTAGCTTTAGTTAGCAAGCTACAGCAGGCATTTACAGATGCTCCAGAGCCACAAGCTCCAGAGTTAATGGAAGAAGAGGAGCTTATCGATGGATAATCTAAAGGACTCCTTAATTACCGTAAGTCAAGGAGGTGGAGCAATTTTAATAAGTTGGTTGGAATTTATACCTGAAGTAGTAAGGTTTGGGATCTTAATCGCTACCTTTATACATATAATAATAAAGATTAGAAAGGAGCTTCCAGGTGGCAAATAAAGGAAGACACGAATTTTCAATACAAGAAGCTGTTAATATGGATAGCTTTACTAGTTGGAATTATGAAGAAATCGATCTGTCTACTGGAGGGGCAAAGAGCGCTCAATATATCACAGCATCAGATCCAGCTAAAAAGGTAGTTATTTATGATAAGCCTGGATCAGGTACTAGTTACTTAGATGCTGGGGATGTATTATCTTTAACTATAAATGGGGCGGCTGCTCCTGGTATTATAAAAGTCGATGCAACTGATTTGCCATTTACCCTTGCCGGTGTTATGGTAACATCATTAACAATCACTAATAGTGCCCCAGGTGGAACTAATTCAGTGGCTGTGTTAGCGTTTCATTAAGGTATAAATGCATAATCTTTCTATAAATGAGGCCCTTAATAGTAAGGTATATAAAGAGATTAACTATGAAAGCTTTGTTTTCCTGGACTCCCCAGATATAGGAAGTTTTGATGATGCTTCAGATTGGACTTTAGATACTGGTTGGACCATTTCTAATCCTGGCAGTGGGAACCAAGCAAATTATGTTGATCCTGGGGGGCCTGTTTCTGGTAGAGATATAGAGTCGTCATCTGCATCAGTAATGTCTATAGGAAACGAGTATACGATTACATTTGACATAGTGAGCTTTGTGTCAGGAAGCATCCGTATAGAGGGGATGAAGCCAGAGGTCATTTCGTTTTCTAGTACAGGCACTCATACCGCGACATTTATAGCTATTACTACTAAGCTTAAATTTACCTCTGTTTCAGGTGGGAGGCTTTCAATAGATAATGTAAGCGTAAAGGAAGCCCCATCTGATCATGTAGCGACATATATTACTAGTGCAAACCCAGCTAAAAAGATAAGTTTAGATAAGATAGCAGGGTGGGAAGGCGTTGGAGCTATAGGATATGAAGACGATGATGTTATAGAAATAATGTTAAATGGGGAATATAGTGCCAATAAAAGGATCGCTATAGAAGTATCGGATTTACCTTTTGTTATTGAGGGTATGTTAATAACTCAACTTGATTTAACAATGCATTACGGATCTCATGGGTATGATAATGACTCTTCCGTAGATACGTTTGACTTGCATTCATATCACTAAGGAATATTATGTTTGGACAAAAGAAAAAATTAATAGTTAGGAAAAAAGATCTAGATCAAGCTATATTGACTAAGAATATGATTCTTATGAAAGAGTGTGAACTTTTAGATGCTGATATAAAGTCCAAAAAAACTGATATAAAAGATGGTAAAAAGGCTATTTCTGAGATTGTTAAGAGCTGTAGGAAAGAAGAGGACCACATCTCTGGTCTATACACTCAAACCTTATCCCTAACAGATAGTTTGGATGAGATGAAAGGGGAGATAACTTCATTAAAGAAGACAGCTACAACCTTAAAGGGGAATACTAAATCTCTTGCAAGCAATGAGGCTAGATTAATTGCTGATATTGATATTCTTGATGTGGAGCTAACCAAGAAGATTACTAGAAAAAATGAGATTCTAGATTTAATAGAAGCAAATAAGGGAATCAAGAAACAAGTAAGGGATTCTAATGTAATATTATCTAAGCTTCTTAAGGATATAGAGGTAGGTAAAGAGAATGCAAGTGTATTATATTCAGCCCTGGCTATACAGAAAGAAGAGCATAGAGAAGCGATAAAAACTATGTCTATTGAAACTAAGAAGATTGAAGCTAATCTTAAGCAAGCAACAACAAAGCATAAGGCCTTGGAAAAAGAATGTAAACTTAAGTCTGAACAACTAGAGGCTACTACAGAGCGTACAAATGCACAGGTAGAGGGTCTTAATCATCTTATCAAACAGAGGACAGATGAGTATGGTCAATTAGGTGAGCAAATGATAGAAAAAGAGAATGATATTAAAAGAGCTGAGTTTAAAGCGAGTAAGATAATAGAAGAGGCGAACAGTTCTGCTGGTGAGATACATAAAAACTTTAAATCATGGAAGACTGATGTGTTGTCTGAGGTAACTAAATTACAATTAACTAGCGATATTAATGCTCTAACAGAGGCATTTCATATTATAGGAAGCGATCAATTATCGGAGGTATTAAATGGCGCATAAAGGAATAAGGCAATATACTAGTGAGGAAACTAGTAATATATTAATGGGGCAAACAGGATTTGTTATTATTCCTGCAAGCAAAAAGTTATATCTGGTGGGAGGAGTGCCATATATATCAAATCATAATGGTAGTTCTGCTGCGGTTGCCCTAGGTGATCTGAGTATAAAATGCAATCAGTTTCCTGTGATAAAGGTATTAGATGCAGGGACAATATCATGCAATACAATTAGAGGAGATGCATTCACTACTACTGGAGCTGCCCCTACTAGCGGGACCTTCACAAGCACTGATATTACTGTAGGATTAGCAGATCAATACTTTGGGTCATTTAATGAAGTGTGGACTGGCTCAAGCACAATTGTGTGTGCTTATTTAGGATAATAAATGGATCTTCATACATTAATAGCATCTGAATCCGCAAATATTGATTTAAACCAACTTGACCGTAAGGTTTTAAGAGGGTTTCAGGTATGCAGTGGGACTATATATAAGGTCGTCTCTAATTATGATTACTTGCTTGTTAAAATGAAGAGTAATACTGTCGGGCACGACTTAACAAGAGATGGATCGGAATACTTTACTGACAATAAACCTGCTTCAGGAGCACCAGGTTTTTCTGGGGGCAATTCTACTACTACTGTTACCGAGGGAGATTTTGAGTCAGCTTCTATTTGGGACTCTGATGGCGGAGACTATATTGTTATGACTAAAGGTCAGGAGATAGTTGGTAACTTTAGTGAGGTAAAGATACTTGATGGCTCAGCTAATATTTATGGGGCAGACTTAGAGATAAAAAATCACATTAATATCTCTACAGACTTTACTGCACTTGCAGGCAGTGCTCAAATGGGAGGTTTTGAAAGCGGATTAGTTTATTGGCTAGATGCATCTGATTCTAGTACAATGTTAGCTCTTTCAGGAAATGTATCTCGCTGGGATAACAAATTAGATGCCACTCACTCCTTTCGTCAGGTGACCTCACTTAAGCAGCCAGAAAAGGTGCAGATTGATTTAAGAACGCAAGGGGGTAGCCAATTCGCTGATGCAATACAATTTACTAGCGGTAAATACATGAGTTCGAATACTGGAGTGGGCCCAGCAAATGCTTTTTCTGAGTACACGACTCCACAGGCAGATTATTATACTATAGCGATGGTGGTTAGTGGGGGCACAGGTCTTACGGGAACGATACTTGATAGAGCATATGATGATTCAGGAACTACATATTGCCAGAATAGGTTTGAAATTGTTAATCCATCAGGAAGTTCAGCATATTATAAAAGAACCATTGGTGGGCTTATTGCTTCAGGGATAACTGAAGCTACAGTGGATATAGCAGACCAGGGGACGATTATTATTAATTCAGTAGGATATGATACTCAGCTGGCAACATGGGCAGACTATGTATGGATAGACTCTAATGGCCCAAGTGAAGCAGTATCAAGCTATAATTATGGCAATGCATGGAGCGCTACAGCTGGTGACACATTAGGATGTGAGATTAATTGGCCTACATCTACCCCCACCAATTTCCTTGAAGGGAATATACACGAAATACTTATTTTTAAAAACCGGCTATCTGTTAGTGAGTTTGCTGACTATGGCTTAAACGAAGAAATGGTAAATGCAATAGGACACTACTTAGACCATAAGTGGTTTAATGGTGCAATATTTGAAAACACATACTAACAAAAGGAGAAGGAAATGGCAGTAGGAGATCCAGTAAACGTAAATAATCCAATGGGGCTTTCATATAGTGGTAAATCTAGTACGGTAAAAGAATCACTATCTAGAGCTAAGGCAGAATCTGCAGCACATACTCTAGCAAAAGGTTCAGAGCCTGCAGGTAAAATAAAAAAAGGCGGAATCACTAAGCAAGCCAGTGTAAAGGCTACGCAAGCACAGCCAAAAAAGACTACATCAGGTGATCTTAATATGACGCGATGGACTCAAGGCAAAAAAGATAAAACCCCATCTAAGATGCAAAAACAAAAGGGTGGACACGCAAGCCCAGTTAGGGGCCGATCAGATAGATAGTAGTTATTCATCGTAACTTTAAGTTGAGGAGAGAATATGCCTAAAAGGAATAAAAGTGCCGTTAAGAGGGCAATAGTGACCCCAGATAAGCACTTCCCCTTAGAGGATAAAAAGGCTATAAAGGTAGTATGTAAAGCTATCGAAATAGTAAAGCCGGATATTTACATTGATTTAGGAGACACAGGTGAGTGGCAATATTTTAGCACTCATTACTGGAAAGGTAGATCTGCTAAACCTATGGAAGATTTAATCCCATTGCTTGATGAAGAAATTAGGCAAGTAAATAAAGGTATGGACCAGATAGATGCATCTTTAAATAAAACTAGGTGTAAGGAAAGGCATTTTGTACAAGGTAATCATGAGGTATGGTTGGATAAATTTGTCCATAGATATCCATACTTAAATCATTACGTTACAGAAAACGCTCTTAACTTAAACGATAGAGGTTATCAGTTTCATCCTTACAATAGAAAGAAAACTTTAAAGATAGGTAAGTTAAACTTTACGCATGGGAAGTTTGTTTCAAAGTATCATTCTTATAAGCATTTAGATGTTTATAGTGAAAATATAATGTACGGACATACTCATGATCTGCAAAGGCATACCAAAACTCATGCAGGAGGGACTATAAGTGCGTGGAGTTTAGGCTGTTTGAAAGACATAGAAGAGGATGAAGATTGGCTAAGTGGAAGACTCACTAATTGGAATCATGCTTTTGCAATAATTGACTTCTTTGATAATGGCGACTTTAAGGTTGAAGTAGTTGAAATTATCAATGGCAAAACAACACTATGGGGAGAAGTACTGGATGGTAATTAATGGACTTTATAGCAATCTTGGACCAATATGGATTTCCGATAGTAGCAGCAATAGGGCTTGCATATTTTATTTGGAAACAGAACAAATTCATCCAGGATACACTGATGGAGGAATTAGAAGAAAGTTTCAAGAGATTGGAAGGCATTATCATTCAGTTGATTAATCAGCAAAAGAAAATTCAAATAGAGCAAAAAGGAATAGAAAAGTCCTACAAGGCTCTTGTAGATATAATAACCAAACTAATAAAGAAGGAGAAGTAACATGGGAATGTTTGATGGAGTTAAAGAGGATTTAGTAAATGAGTTATTTGGAGAAGACTTACAAAAAGAAATTGTAACTGCTTTGAATAAGAATATTGATATTCCATTTATATCAGAAGCCACTGAAGAAAAAGCATTAAATGCTGTATATGATACTATTGAAGGTATCCTTAAGGCAGCCATTATGAAGAAATTTTAATGGGTAAAAAAGCATTAAATCCTAGGGACTGGGAAGAATATGATGATGATAATGATTTGTTATACTCATACCTAAAGAAAAAAGGAAAACATAAAATTGCCAAAGCAGACGATAAAGATAAAGGACTTCGCAGGGGGCCTGAACGAGCTACAAGATCCTAGGGATATAGGACCTAATCAATTTGCTGAATTAGATTCTGTCAATATAGATGACCCAGGACGAATACGCCTATCCGGTGGTATAGTAGCTAACGGTGGGTCTACGGGCTATGCTGCTGATTATACTGCAGATAATAGTGCAATGAGCTCTGATAAGCAATTATTGGGCTTTGTTCACCCTGGCCATGGATTGTATCAGACAACTAGCGATGTACAGGTATTGGCAGCAGTAGACGACTATAGGGATGCACATGAAATAGATGATCAGGTTGTAAGTTCTGAGACTATTGCTCAGGTAGCTAACCAAATAACCCTTCTAGGCAATTCTTATACTGGCTCAGGGGCACAGAATACAGTGGCTTTATATGATCATAATGCAGATCTCTGGCATTTAACTGGTATAGATATCAGTCATGACACTGCTAGTGCAAGTGAACTTTCAAAACCCTTAATATACAATCTAAATGGTGGTATACGAGCATGTGAATCTAATTTTGATTTAACTGGAGGCGATTCTAAAGTTCTCCAATATATCAAGAGAACACATTTTGATGATGGTACTGCTGGCAATTCATTTAATGGTTGGTTTACCTGTAACCAAGAGATATCTAATAATCCAGAGAAGACTGGAATGCATGCTAGGGCTACTGCAGAAACAACTGATTTAACTGTCCAGCTATGGACAGCTGGCGGAAGTGCCCCTAGCAATACTCAAACTAGTACTGCTGATGTTAATATTTGGTTCGTAGAGAGTGCAAATGCAAATGCTTTTGGGTGGAACAATGCAGTGACTGGTGTTAATTGGCAAGCTGGTATATCTTATGTTTATGATGATGGACAGGAGTCTCCTTTAAAAATTTCATCTACTACTATCGGCATTCAAGCGGCCCACAATGTTAGCTTTAGAGCCTACTTTTCGCCAGAGACAGGAAGTGGAGCTTCGGCTAAATGTATGAACCCAAGATTAAAAGGTGTAAACTTATATGTTAAAGGGAGTTCTGCATCAAGTGCTCAATCTAACAATTGGTTTTTAGCTGGAGTATTTGAATTTGAGAATGGAAAAGGTGGCAAGCGTCCTCAAGATGATGGATGGGGTGATTGGACAGGGTCTTCAGATGACTTTTATGCTAATACTGATACTTGGGCTAGTCCTCCTAGCGTTGAAACCTTTAGAACTAGAACGGGGAGACGTGTTAATGAGGCTGTTCATGCCAGGTATAAATGTGCAGTAGAAGCAAGAGGCAGAATGTATATAGGCAATGTTATGCATGCAGATGATGCTGGTGCTTCTGAGACAGTTTATCCTGATAGAATGCTTAAAAGTAAGAGAGTGAATGGTAAGGTATCTCCTGATATATTTCCAGCTAGTGAAATGGTAGAGTTAGCAAATAATGATGGTGAAGAGATTACTCATCTAGCTTATTTTATGGGAAAATTATTACAATTCAAACAAAATACTTTATATGTTATAAATATTACAGGAGCTGCAGAAGCATTAGAAAGTACGCATAAGCACTTAGGTATTACTCACCCTTCACAAGTTTGTACAACTGCATCAGGTGTTGCATGGGTATGTGAAAAGGGTATAATGCTTTATAATGGCCAGAGTATTACAAATTTAATTGATGGCAAGATAAGTACTAGTGTATGGAACGCATTCTTTGATTTAGATAACATACCCTCAATAGCATATGATGCTAATGATGCAAAGGCCATTATCTCAAGAGGTAGTGACGAGGATGTAGATAAAGACATATATATATTTGACCTAAAGTTGAAGGCGTTTATATATAAAAAGGATGGTTTAAATGTATCCTATATTCCTGATAGCTATCTTTCAAATATGATTACTGATTTTAATGGAAATATTGTTGTCTATAATAGTATTAAAACAGGTAGCAATACACATATATCAGCTGCTGGTAGTAAAATGTATAAATGGGATAAAACCCCTCAGCCCTCCTCTTATTTTAATGTAGTGACTAAAGATATAGACTTTGAAGAACCTTCAGTAAAGAAAAAAGTATACAAGTTATATATAACGTATAAATGCACAACTGCAGATACTAATGTTATTGTGCAATATGCGGTCAATGGGAGTAAAGATTGGAAGCAATTTGGAGTAGGCAGAAGTGAAGATATGGCAACTGGATATACTACTAATTCAGTGACTTATGCTGAATTGGATGGGTCTAAATCTGTATGGACATTGGCTGAGTTAAGACCATTTACTTCATCAGAAGCTAATAATATATACTCTGTACAAATTAAAATATCTGCTATACGATCTGTAGCTACAATGGCAGTTCATACTGGCGGTTCAGGCTACAGTGCCACCACTGTTAGTCCTAGTGGGGGTAGCGGTGAGGGATTATCAGTAACTACGACTGTAAGTGGTGGTAATGCCCTGACTGGGGTTTCTGCCATTGGCAATGGTGGAGTAGGCTATGCAGAAGGTGATGTGGTAGATGTAGGTGGTGGTAGTGGTGGAAAATTATATGTAGCCAGCTTAAATACTGTACCTGCAGATTTTGAAATTAATGATATGAGTGTAGTATATAGGGGTAAAAGAGTTAAATGATGGACGACTACAAATACAATCCCTATAATGACTATGTCTATGGTGATGAGGAATATTCAGATTATACTTATGAAATGGGCGATCCAGGCGGTGGTGGTGGAGATGGCCCTGGCAATGGAGAAACTCAACCTGGAGGCAATTATGCTCCTCCTACACAAGAGGAGATTCCAGTAGGTCCTCCTGCTAGTCCTCCATCTGAAAGTCAATCAGGAAGCGGTACTAGTGGTACTACAGACACTGTTATTGATGATGGAACCACTCCTGCAGATAATGATGGATATGAGGGTGAGATTAGAACAGTTATGTCAGCTAATGGGCCTATTATGTATCGTAAGACAAACGGTTCATGGGTTGTTTATTATGGCACCTCTAATTTTGCTCCAGATGGTTCTAATATAAATGAGGTTATAGCTGCAGCATTAGCTAGTATGGGGATGGATGTCCTTGAATCAAGTGGCGGTGATGTATTAGATTCAAGTGGAACTCTTCCTGATCCATTAGTTGTTACTGGATTAACTGTTAACGGAGTATTGACCGCAGCTGGAACTGAGACAGGTATAGATCATGGCACCTTAGGTGGAAAGAGTGATGATGATCATACTCAATATGCAATATTAACAGGAAGAGCTGGATCTGAGCAGAATCTAAGGGGAGGGGTAGCGCCTGGGGGCCACTTGTACCTAGAGAGTACCACAGATAATTCCAAAGGTATTGTTAAGATACAAAATAATAGTGGAGGAGTGTTAATAGGTACCGATACGACTCTAGCAGGAGGCTTACATGTAGCAAGTCAGGTTGGCAATGTATCTCTCCATATGTCTAGGGATGGCAATGATGGTGATCATGGACAAATTCATACAGGATCTAATGGTGAAATGGTTATTAGGGCGACTAGTAATAGTGCAGTCCCTAGTCTTACGCTCCAAACATTTCTAAATGATGGAACAGCATCCGGGGCAAAAGCGGGAGATATAGTATTTGATAATACAGGTGGGGATGTTAGACCAAATGATACAACGCCACGTGTAAACCTTGGTGTCCTAGCAAAGAAATTTAAAGAGATACATGCTGAAACTTTAAGGGTTGAGACTTTAGTTAGTGACAATGTAATAGCTACTATAGGTGGTAGGATTATAGTTACTCCTTCAAGCACTCTTGGAGAAGGGTTAATTAGCGAGGCCAGCTCTACTGTAAAATTAATGCATAATAGTTTAGGTGATCATTATATAGTCTTAAAAAGCGGGGGCAATGCAGAGTATATAAGATTAGGTTCTCAATCAGGTACTTCTACACACTCGGATGGCATAAGGACTATGTATCACTATCCTAGCTCAACTAGAAATAAAAACGGATTAGGATCTGTTCCTACTTGGGATGCTGGTACTTCAGTAGCATCATATGCTGGTAGTGCTGCAGGTGATGGCATGATGGAACTATACTCTCAATCCGCATTATTATTACCTGGCTCTAGTAGTGGTACTGCGCCTGTTGGCCCTACAATACTTGGTTTAAAAAGAACTTCTGCCACTGATTATTATGATACTGTAGAGTCTTTTGCAGTAGGCAATTTAAATAATTTATTTGGTGAAAGTGGAGCTGACCAATACGGAATAGCTGCTGGTAATTATACTGCAACTGGTACATGGATGAGAGCGTCTAATTTAGGTTTCGCAGTAAAGTATAACTCTACAAGCACTGTTAATAAATTTGAGGTAGATGGAAACGGGAATACAACGATTGGGTCTGGTACAAATTATATATTTCTAGCATCTAGTAGTAACCATGATATGATTGGGACTGATTTAGTGGATGCAGGAGATATAGTATTATATGGGGGTAGTGCAAATAAATATATATGGTTAGATTCAGATGCTGCCAAAGTGACTCTTAGAGCTAGTGCATCTAATTATTTAGAATTATCTGGTACTTCTGTAAAGCTAGTCTCATCAAGTGCTAGTATAGATCTAGATGGGGTTGGCGGACAAATAACTGCCTCAGGAATTATTAGTGGTGCATCTTTACAAACTGGAGCTAGTGGTCCAAGGGTTGTCATATCTGATAATTCTATTGCTAATTCAGCCTCTATTGGAGGGCTTTGTTCTTTTATAGAAATATCTCCACATGGGTCTGGAGGTGCGCTCGGAGGGAATGACACAGATTTAATTCATGTAGGTATTTATCAAAACGGGGGTGGCTCTATAATGAGGCTTGGTGGGAATACTGTAGCTGCGGGTAAATTTAGAGGTCGAATATGGCATTCAGCTAATCAGT
>JGI24006J15134_10001133_pt1 | contig 15353 bp, 20 predicted proteins | sample LinPmetageLP53_FD_15134 | JGI IMG/M metagenome (IMG submission 15134)
GTATATGTCACATGTTGTCATTGTGGAGACGAAACATACGAAGAAGAATCTTATTACTCTAGTAATAGTTCTGACTATTATTGTGGAGATTGCTACTTTGAGATATATACTACTTGTTACGAATGTGAGGACGAAGTAGAGAGAGATACAACCTACTGGCATAATGAAGAGCCCTATTGTGAGGGTTGCGTACCAGACACTTCTGATTGCCTAGTAGAAAACATAGAGAATGCAATACCTCCTAGTATGTCTAGAGACGCAGAGACATTTGACAAGTTAAATGTTAAGAGACTTGTAGGCTTAGAGGCTGAGTGTATGTACCCTTATACTGATAGTATACATACTCCCTCTAATTGGGCGACTACGTATGATGGTTCTATAAGTACAGGGGGAGACTACGAGGGTATAGAGTTGGTAAGTACTCCTTCAAGTGGAGACCTACTATATAGCCAAGTGTTTGACCTAGTAGACTGGGCAAAGAGTTACGAAGCAGTAGTAAACTCTAGTTGTGGACTACACGTACACTTTGACTCTACGAATCTTAATGCTAGGCAGGTTGCTCATATAGGTATTGTCTACTCTAGGTATCAGCATTTACTAAAAGATATGATGCCTCCCTCTAGGCAAGGCTCTAGATGGTGTAAAGATTTCAGTATGAATGTTGATACTCTGAGAAATATAGACACAGAAGAAGAGTTAATAGAAGAGTACTATGAGTCTATGAATTGTAGACCTAGTACAGAGAAGTATAATGATGCTAGGTATTGTGGTCTTAACTTACACTCTAGATACTTTCATGGTAGTCTAGAGTTCAGACTACACTCTGGTACTCTAAGTAAGACTAAGATAGTTAATTGGATTCGTATACTAAATGCAATTATAGAGAAAGGTATAGAGATAGAAAAAGATTCATCTTTAGTAGACGAGTTCTTAAAGTATGGAGAATACGACAGCTTTGTAAATACTATAGGACAAGAGTTAATCACCTATCATTCAAAGAGAGTAATGAAGTTTGCAAGTTAATAAAACAAGGAGAGTAAAATGAATAAGACAATAACAATAGAGTTAATAGTAGATAGCAACACAGAGAGAGACCATAGGATTTTACAGGAAGGTGCAACTATAGAAAACTTTATAGAGGATACTATAACTAATGAGTTAAAAGATTATGGTATCTCAGTATACTCTACTGCATCTAATGTAGATAAACTAGAAGAGGAGGTTGTTTATGTAGACTCAGCTTATGAAGTGTCTGGATTAAAATCAGAGGAGGTAGAATGGGAGGGGTAAAATCATTACTAATAGATAATGATATAGAATTTATTAAACATTATCTACGTAAAAAGAAAGATAGTACTTGCACAAGTACTAAATGCTGTGTAAATTCTATACAGAAAAAAGAGAATAAGAGGAAGAAGAGATGCCTTTAGTAGGATTAAGATACCCCGATGGTGATGTAGTATCACTAGAGGATATAGCAAGTAATAAAGTAGACTTAGGTAGGATGGGTGCTACGTTGCCCACCCTACTTGAAATGTCTAAGACAAGACCTGTAGATAGAAAGCCTTCTACAACAGAGTTACTAAATGGTACTTGTCAATCTTACCTACAAAGAACTGCAGACTACTTTGAGTCACCTGACTCACAAGCGTTTGCTATAGCTGGTACTAGACATCATAGCTTACTAGAGAATTCAGCATTAGATAGTGTCAACCAGTTAACAGAGATAGACCTAGAGTACAAAGGTATAACAGGAACTGCAGACTTATATGATGTAGATAGAAAAATGCTAGTAGATTATAAGATGTCTGGTTCATATAAAATAGCTAAGGCTTTAGGAGTACAAGTAAAACATTCCTTTCACCCTACCGAAGTCTATAAGACAAGTGGTAAGCATGGAAAGAAAGGTACACCTAGAAGAGTAAAAGAGTTTTACCTAGACGAAACCAAAGCAGACTTAGAAGATTGGGGATGGCAGGTAAACTACTACAGGTACTTACTAGAGAAAGATAAAGGATACGANGTTAGAAGTATGTATATACAGATTACTGCTAGAGATGGTGGACTACAGGTAGCAACTAGCAGAGGTATTGATAGAAATATATACATGATAAAAGTTCCCTTTATAGATAATGAACACCTAGAGTATAAGTTTAACAGTAAAAAAGACGAACTATTGAAGGCACTAAGTACGAAAGAATTGCCTAATAAATGTACAGAGAGTGAGACTTGGAAAGGTAGTAAGTGCAAGTCTTATTGTTCGGTAAGAGATGTTTGTCCATACGTAAACTAAGGAGGTATAATGCTTAAAGAGAGTATAGATAATAATAGAGCGTGGGCAATAAAAGAAATTAGAGATGGCTCTGATTGGTGGATGATAAGAGGTGGTGCTTTCTCTAATAAAACAAATAACAAATACCCAAAGAGATTATTTAAAGAGAAGGGAGATGCAGAACTATTCTCCAACAATTTAAATAGAGAAGGTAATTGGAAAACTAAAATAGTAGAGGTATGGAATTTTAAAAAAGACAAAGATAATAAATAGAGTAGAGGAAATAGACTCTAGGTTAATGGAATTAGAGATGGCTTTAATGCACTTAATGAACGTGGTAGCTAATCAAGACGAAGAACTACCATCATTCATAGAGAACTTTGATAAGGCTAAGAAGTTAACTGGAGATGAAGAAGTAATGAATAGTATATTTTCCTCTAAAGAAAAAGCAGAGGCTTAAATGAGAGATAACAATCACATAATTTCCTTGATAGAAGAAAGGTTAGAGAAAGGAAAGAGAGAGTACAAACAAGAGGTAGATGTAAACGATGGTAGGGATTGGATGAATGAAGCACTAGAAGAATTGCTAGATGCTTGTGTATATCTATCAGCACAAATAATAAAAGTAAAAGAAAGGAGTCTGAATGAGTAGTGAAATAGAAGTAATAGGTAGTCCTACAGAGATAATAACCGACATTGGTTTTGATGTTATGAGAGACTTGCACAATGTAGTATCTAATGTAGATACACCTAAGTCTTTTGTCAAAAACAAAATGGGTACTGACTATGTAGAGTATTCCTATATGCGTTCTGTTGCAGATAAGTACTATCCCGGATGGTCTTGGACTATAGTTAATACAGATAATCTAGGTAGTGAAGCGTTTATGGTACATGGCAGATTGAAATGGTTCGAGGGTGGTATATGGAGACTAGGTGATATGACTGCCGCTCATAGAATAATGCAGAAGAGAAGTGGTGGTGGGTTTGTAGATGTGGGTAACGATATTAAGTCCGCTAATACAGATTGTATTAAGAAAGCATTTAATATGTACCTTAACATAGCAGACGATGTGTATCGCAATAGAGTAGAAGACACCTCTCTTAATCAAGAAGATATAGAATACTTGATGAAAGAGATGGATGGATTAGACGAAGAGTGGAAAAGTAAAATATCTCATTCTATAGAAAGTGGTGATGTAGAGAAGGGAGATATGGATAAAGTAGTTAATAGAATAAATCAAATAAAGGAAGAAGTAAATGAGTAATTCAATAGATGCAGTACTAGGTAATACTATAGGTGAAGAGTCTTACTATGACCCATCATTAGACAAACCAAACGTAATGATTCCAGAGGGAGAGTACTACGCTCACGTTAAAGAGTTTACAGTAAAGTCAGATGTTGTTGTACGTAATAAGTATATGTCTGACATTTACAATATAGTATTCAAACTTGCTCCAGAAAATTCAGATAAAAACTTTGGAGAACATAGTGGAAGTTTGTTTGTAGGTAAAACAGTTAGGTCTAAAGGTTTCTTTAGATTTAAAAATCCTAATAGCCCTAACCTAGAGTCCAACTCTGGCGGAAACAGGGAATTTAAGGAGGTTTGTGAGGCTCTAGGGGTATCTCCTGAAGAGAAGGAAGTTGATGGTAAGAAGGTGTTTGCTCTACCATCTCTCACTCCTTCTAATTCAGAGGGTAAACCTGCAATAATAAAAGTTAAGCATGAAGACTGGACTAATAGAGATGGAGAAGAGATGAAAAGTCCGAAGGCTTACAATGTATTTTCATGGTCTAATGGCAAGGTAGACGTATCAGACTTACCGTTCTAAATGAAAATAACGAACAACGAATACGAAGTAATCATTAGGTCTTTGAAAGCTTATAGAGATATAATCAAGATAAGTTCTACTTCTGTTAAGGCTACAAGAGATAGCTTGAAAGAGGTTGATTCAATGATAGATAAGTTAAGAAAAGAATACAATAGACTAGCTGAGATAAACATAGCAGATGGTATGACAACAGATGAAGAAGAGGTATATCCTAGCAGAGTCTATGATGAGTATGGTGGAGCACCTAATGACAGTAGTAAAATGGAATGAGATACAGGATGTTTTCGTAGATGCTTTTGGATGGAAAAGAGGTGTGGAGTTAATGTTAGATTCTATATCTAGTATTAAGAAAGGAAAGCATGTATACGAACTCAATCTTCAAGAAGAAAATCAAATAACAAAAGTCTTGAGAAAGACATATAATAAGGAAAAACAATGGCTAGAAAAAGAAAAAGTCAAGTAGTAAAAGTAATGAACTTCCTAAACACAGGAAAGAACTTAACAGCTAAATCAGCTATCAGTAGATTTGGTGTCTATAGATTAGCAGCCGTTATACATACACTACGTACTACGTTCAGTATGGATATAACAACTAACATGAACAAGAAAGGGTTTGCTACCTATAGTCTGACAACTAAGTAGACCTAATGGTTTTGAGGGTGTACCATTAAACACCCTCTTAACTTTAAATAAGGAGATAATATGCTTGGATATACTTTACTAGAAATACTACAGACTCAAGAGTTTGATACACTAATACAAACTCTATATGGGATTTCATTGTGGGCGTTTATAACTGTAAGGCTTAATAGAATAGAACATAAGCTTTAAATAATTAGGAATATAAGGGAGTAATAAATAAATAACATAACAATAAATAATCTTGTAAGCAGAATAAAATAAGCGAACAAGAACTTTTATCTTTAGTTTTACTAGACTTGTGTTGTATTTAAATTAATGGTTTGGCGACTAGCTCCCTTATTCCTATAAAGGATTATATGAAAAGAAAAAATAAAATAACAAACAGAGAAGTAATAAAACAATTAGGTATTGTAAGTAAGATAACTCTATCTAATCAATCATCATTAACAATACTTAGTGACTTTCTTTATAACTATCTAGATATGAAGGGAGAGACAGAAGAGTATACTAAATTCATGGAGAATAAAATAAGTGACATTCTTACAGAAAGCAAGCAAGGGACTACTGAAGTTTCTAGAGAGTCCATTCCCAAAGAAGAGAAAGAAGAGGAGTAAACGTGCCATCAAAAAGTAAAGCGAAAGGGAACAGATATGAGAGAGAGTGTGTCAATAAAGCTCTTGAACATGGACTAGAATCAAAGAGAGCGTGGGGTTCTGATGGTAGGTCGTTAGGTCTACACGCTGAAGTAGATATGGTAATAGAAGATTTTACAGTACAATGTAAAGTAAGAAAAAGGATAGCAGAATGGATAAAACCTTCGGAGGAAATAGAGGGATTACACCTTCAATTAGTAAAAGAGTCAAGAGGCAAGTCGTACGTTATAATAGAGATGACTATGTTTCTAACACTACTATCACTCATAAAAAAGGTTACGGGCAGTACGAAGATATTTCGAGAGCTAAAGTCGCTGATTTAGTATACTACTTTGGAAAGAGTTGGATTGATTGGGAGTGTGTTGATATACCTGAGAGTAATAGAGAAGCATGGAGAGCTAACAAAGGTAGGAAGGTTAAAGAACTTGCTACATCAGAGGTCTTTAGATGCCTTAAATGTAAGAGAGCATACGAGACTAGAAGTATGACTTCAGGTGGTAAGGTTGTAGGAGATAGATATTTAAATGCATCTATCTTTAACAATGTACCTTTAGTAAAAAAGGATTGTGATTCCTGTGGCTAAGTGTCCACTATGTAAAGGCACAATAAATAAGAAAGATGTTTCATTGAGTTTAGAGAGACTAAGACTTGCTAGGTCTCCTAGACTTTTAAGTGTTGTAGATAGAATAGTTTCTAGTTTCTCTGCTCATTGGAATATACAAGACGTAGATGTGTGTGGTTTACTAACAGAAATACAAGGGATAGATGACAATATTATTATTGAGTCTATAAATAAGTTTGAGAAAAGAAGTGGTATAGATAAGGGTTATGGTATAAAATATTTGTCAGCAGTAGTAAAGAACGAGAACAAAAGTTACTTACTTAGGCAAGAGTACGAGAGAAAAAACTTAGATAGAATGCCACCAAAGTTAAAGGATTAGTATGAATAGTATTGAATTAGAAAAAGCTTTATTAGGATGTCTTATAACAGATAGTCAATACATAGACCCTGTAAAGCAATGGGTAACAGAAGAGGATTTTTTCTACTCATCTTTTAATAAGAAAGTGTGGAAAGCTATAGATAAACTTCATAGCAGAGGTTTAGATGTAGACGTAAATACTGTATGTGAAGAAGTGGGTAACTCTAAAGATGGTTATCATTCTATGTATGAGATTAGTGGGTTCTTAGAGAAGGTTACTTCTCCTTCTAAGGCTAACGTGTATGCTAGGAAGTTACACTCTTATTATCTACGTAGGATACTAGACACTCAGATGCACTCTATATCTAACAATATAAATGATGGCTCATTAGATACTAATAGGTTACTAGAAGATGCACATACTACCATAGGTAATATAATAAAGCTTCAGCCTAATAAGACTTTTGATATGGATGGACTACTAGACAAGACTAAGGAATCTATATTTGAGTCTACTACTCTTATACCTACAGGTATAAATACATTAGATAGAGTGATTACTGGTATGACTAGAGGTGAGATAACTATTATAGCAGGTAGACCCGGTAATGCAAAGACTACGGTGTCAGCTAATATAGCTAGGAATCTAGTACATCAAGGTATGAAGGTAGCTATGTTTAATAGAGAGATGCCCAACACAGAGATGATGAAGAAGTTCTTAGCTATGGAGTCTGACTCTATACAATATAGAAACCTACGTAATAGTATAGACATAGATAGTAAGATAATAGAGGATGTGTCTGCTAAAATATCAGAGTTATATAATGGTAAGTTGTTTATGTTTGATGACGTTAGAGATATGGAGAATACTTTCAGAGAGATAAAGGCAGTTAAACCTGACGTAGTTATTGATGACCATATAGGATTGATAGAGCATCCACCACAAGACAGAAGAGACTTAAGACTAAAGATAGGAGATGTAAGTCGTAACTATAAATGGTTAGCTAAGTCTGAAAACATGTCTGTTATATTAGTATCTCAGATGAATAGAAATATGGAGCATAGAAACGATAGAATTCCTAGGTTGTCTGACCTAGCAGAGTCTGGTAACTTAGAACAAGATGCAGAGATAGTGGTATTCTCCCATTATCCTTGGGTATCTAGGTATGGTGATGATGGTAATAGTGATTGTTACTTAGAACTTATAGTAGCTAAGAATAGATACGGACAAACTAACTCATGTGAGGTTGGGTATCATGGTAATAGTTGTATGGTTACAGACTCAGAGCAAGAGGCTGTGTCTATAGCTAAGAAAAGAGGGGATGATATAGGTGGTACACCTAATCCTTTTTAACCTAATACCTGCTTTTTATATTTTCTTAGTTTTCTCTTGTATATTTTCTTAGCACTTACATCTGAAGATAATATTGGAGATTGAGGGAAAGATTGATTCCAATCTCTTATTTCTCCAACAACCTTATCGTAATCAGCAGGTTCACTAGCTCTTTCTAACATAGTTAAAATCTTAGACAACCTTCTAGACCTTGTGCTTTTAATTCTATCAAGAGTCATACCTGTAGTTTCAAACCTCTTAGCTCCTTCTCTTAAGAAAGAAGAACCTGTTAGTCTCATCATTCTACTAGGCATTCTAAGTAATGCATCCTGTCTATAGTTTGTAAAATCTTTTTCTACTGCAGGTAAGAATTTAGTAATCATATTCTCCATATCAGATATAAAAGGTGGATAAGCTAAGAACTTTAAAGCGTTAGAATAAGTTCTTCCTTCTTCCATAGTAGCTGATACAACATCTCCCATAAACCCAAAAGCACCTATACTTGCTATATTATCTACTATATCTTCTAAATCTTCTGGCATTTTAGAATCTGGATTAACAACTTTTTCTCCAGATATAGTTCCTCTTGCCCAATCTTTTGCTTTATTAGCTACTGTACCACCTGCAACTCCAGCAATACCAAGCCTTAGAACAGGCATTATATTTCCGTGAGATATGTCATGTGCAAATAAATCTTTTAAATAATTAAACTGCCTATATCCAAATCTTTTAAACTGAGTAAAGACTCTGACTTTAGGATTGTTAAACCATAGAGGGTCTTCTAATAAATCTTTTTGTAGCTGAGTTTTTCTAGCAAACTTAGACATAGCTTTAAGATAATCTTCATCTAACAGCCTAGATTTCTTAGGGTCTATATCAAACTGTCTTAACTTACTCTCTGCCCATTTTCTATAATTAGCAGATTTACCATATATACCCTTGCCTTTAACAGCTTTATATAAATCATCTACCATACCTTTAGCTGTAGAAGCAGCAAGTATTTGATTTACTTTATTTATGCCTGTAAATCCACTCCATTTACCTAAGAAGTCAGTAACTTTACTAGACAAACCTTGAGACTTTGAAGCTCCTATCATCTCATTGAACATTGAATAGTTTGTTACTCCAGACCTTTCTATTAATTCTCTTGTTTTTTTATCAGTAAGAGAAAATATACCTCTAAAAAAAGGAATGTATCCGGCTTCTAATGCAGTAGATATTGTGCTTTGAGTTACGTTCATTAAAGGAGCGTAACCTAATCCAATCTTAGAGCTTGTCTCCCACTCCATTACCTTTTGAAAAAACTCTTTAGTATTTGGTTGGTAGTTATAGTTACTATGGTATTCTATATCACCTTTAACATGGTGATGTATTTCTCTCATAATACCTTTGTCATTATCATCTGCGTTTTTAAGAAGAGCTTCAAATTTCTTTCCTTTAGCTCCAAAATTTTGAACAAAAGAAGTTCTATTAGCGGCTTTAGTTGCATACCTAGTAAGTACTGTTTTTAAATTTCTTTCTAATATCTCATCTGGTATATTAAACTTTCTAGATTTTTCTAAGTTACCAAACACATTAAACAATTCTTCTTGTAGTCCATTAGCAACTTTAGAATATGCTTTTAAATATGGTAGCTCTGCACCTCTTTCTAGGTTAACAGATAGCATTTGTTTTGTCTCTCTTCTTAAAGAAGGTAGGTTTCTTTTTATTATACTATCTAAATATGTAGCTAGTTTATCATTCTTTTTTAACCAGTTGTTTGGATTTGCATTTAATCCTGTTAAAAAATCTATACTAGAAGTATCAAACTCTTGTTTTAATCTCTTAGCTATCTCACTTTTTTTACTAAATACACCTAACATGTCATTAAATATAACATCAGCTACATCTCTTTTCACCATTTTAGGTACGTAGTTTTTTGTGAATCCGGGAAAGTCTCCACCTGCAGAAACAAATCTTTGTGCTATTACTGTTGTTGCTGTATTTATTTCAGGTAGCTTACCACCTTCTACTAAATCGTATAGGTTAACATAGTAGGCTTCTTCAGCTTCTTTAAAAGATATTCCTTTAGTTTTAAACTTACTTATTTCTTTTTTACTAGGTGTAAATAAACCTGTTTTTAAAAAGTTACCTAAATACTCCCCTGTTAAAGTATCTTTATAAGTTTGATGTTTTCCAACTCCATAATAGTATTTACGTATAGCTTGTTTTTGAGAGCCTCTATACTTTGCCCTTGTTAAATTATTCATTAAAGAAGCTATAGGAGCAGGAAAAAAGTTTTCAGGAAGTAGAGAAGACTTAGCTTCTTGAGTAACCCAACCTTCAGCTTTCATTTTATCTATAGTTTCTGCTACTGTTTTCTTTTTTAATAAAGAATCTCTATATCTAAATTGTTCATTTGGCTTTAAGTATTCTAAAGGTATTTTAGTATCATCAGTTTTAATAGTGTCTATTGCATCTCTGCTTTTTTTGCCTAAAGATTCATACCTAAATAATTGTTTTTGAGTGTCATCTATATTTAAAGATTTTTCAAGTTCTCTTACTTTACCAGCTCTATATTGTTGTACTTTTTCAATAGGTATTTCTACTTCGTCTGATAATTTATATTGTAATTGAAATTCTTTCTCACTTAAAGTTTTATTTTCTCCCTTTGAAAAACTAACCATTCGTACTTTTTTACTATCTGGTGGGCTTATCCTAGTCCATTTTTCACCATTACCATCTAGCCACTCTTCTTTTCTTATTAGTTTTTTAAAAGCATCTGAGCCTTCTTTTTCACCATAAAGTTCAGCTAATTCAGAAGACATTTTTTCTCTTCTATTTTCAGGTCTTCTACTCTTTTCCCAAAACTGCTTTAACTTACCCGGAGTTTGTATTGCTCCACCTACTGCTTTTAAACCTACAATCATACCTGCAGAGTTTATATAATCTTGAGGTGTAGGTATATCCCCTTCTGTTAATGGAGTTGCAGTACCAAGAACTCCAGCTTCTGCTGTTACCTTTGATAAAGTACTCCAACCCTTAGATGTTAAATAAGCTCCTGTACCAACAGTTGCCCCACCTAATACAGCTCCAGATATAGTATCTTTTATAATCTCTTCTGGTTTAATATCTCCAGTCTCTAGCTTTTGAGTAAAAGCACTCTTAACACCTTCGTATCCTGCAAGACCACCACTAGCTCTACCTACTCCAACACCATATGCTTTCCTAGCGGCTCTTCTACCTATTACATTAGCTTTACTAGAAGCAACACCATTCCTAAGTAGCTTTTTAGTTATAAGTTTCCTAGCAACTGATTGACCTACCTTAGCACCTACTCCACCACTAGCTATAGTAAGACCTAAGTCAGCAGGAGATGCGAACATACTAGCAGCAAAAGAAGCTATGTCTTCTACTACTCCGGGTTCATAACCAGATAAATCAAATCTTTTTTTACCTGTCATTAACTCGTCTGCCATACCAGTTATAGAATCGTTATAACCTTTCTTCCACCAGTTAGGTAGGCTGTCTACGAAACCAGTTGCTTCAGGTTCTGTAGGTCTTTGTAATTCTGTTTTATATTCAGGAAACTTTGATGTCACATGCCTATATATTTTATCATCATCATATTTAGACCAGTTTGGATATTTTTTTCTATAAGAAGATACTAATTGTTCTTTTGTAAGCATATATTACTCTGTTGCGGATTCAAGTATAAAATTATCAAGAGGAGAAGGTATATTATTTTGACTTGCCTGTAATGCTGTTGGTAGCAAGCTTTCAAGAAAAGAGCCATCATCCTCAGCCATCATTCTGTTATCTTGAACACCTTCTAAATCTATATTTCTTATAAAGCTTTTTATATCTTCTGGTAAATGTTTTAAACTACCAGCTCTAAATTTACTTCTATCTATTAAAGTTTTTAAGTTATCAATAGACTTTTTAATAACCATTCTCTCAGATTTTCCACCTGCAGGAGTTATTAAAGTCTTTGCTCTTCCTTGTTGAGGGTCAATACTTTTATATAAATTTACAGCATTTACTAAAGCTGTTTTTAATTGTTCTATATTTTGACTCCTAACTTCAGGTGATACTAATTTATTAGAACCATAACCAAAAGATTTAGCAACACTAGATGAGGCTTTTCCTATATCATTTCTAGCTGTTTTAACAGCCTTTCTTACTTCTTTAGTAACTGGGACTGATACACTTCCTTCCTTAGCAGCAGTTTCAAACATACCCAAAGAGCCCTCTCCTCTATCTGATAAAGAATCTATAACTTTTTCAGGTTCTAAAATTCCTTGATTTGCTAATTGAATATAATCTGATGTTTGCCTTGGCTCTGAAATAGTTCCTTGACTAGGTTGAGTATCAATTCTTTCAGTTTCTTCGCTACTAATATCACTATCATCAACACCGAAAGCAGGGTCAACTCCTCTTATTATACCCTCTAAAGCAGGCATTTTAAAGTCTTCTCCATAGGCTTTTTTCATACTTTCATATGTAGGTTTTACCACATTTTTTATTGCTATGTCATAAGAACCGGCTTTTAAAACTTCAGAATCTCTTGCACTTTCTATAGCGTCAGAAATAAATTCAATATCTGCTGTAAGTGTTAACCTATCTGATTGACTTAACTCATTAAACATATCTTGTTTTAATTTATTTTGTATTAAAAAACTACCTTGTTTTTCTACAAGATTTCTATGTTTAATTGGGTCATATTCATCTTCAAATATAAGTTCTCCAAAAGAATCAAGCTTTTTATTACTTACATTTAAATTATTTCTATCACTTTTTATCTTAGCAGAAAGAACTCCAAAAGAGGAAGACTCGGCAAGGTTATTGTTTAAAAACTGTTCTGCAATATCTAATCCTTCAGCACTTAAAGTTTCTGGATACATCATGGTAAATTCATCCATAGCTTTTTTATCTTTAATAGACTTTTGTTGCTGTCTAAATTGAATCTTCCTATCACTTTCCTGAGCTTTAGCAGTCTCCATTTGTTGCTGTCTATACTCTCTATTCTGTACAGCATTTTGTTTATCTAATTCAAACCTAGCATCTGCACGCTCATTTATCTTTCTTTGTTGTTGATACTCAGGACTAGCATACTTAGCTACTTCTGTAAGCAAGGTGTCTAATCCACTTTGAGCTTCTTGTACTACTATAGGTCTATTACTTCTTGATAATACTCTAGCCATATTATTCCCTTAGTTAACTATTGTTGTTTTTTATGCCATTTACCTTGAAAAAAAGCATACTCTGTACCATCTGCATCTGTATAGTATTCTCCACCTTGAGCTACTCCACTATAACCCGGGGGTGTAGCACCATAAGATATATAATCTCCTGCTCTTGTTCCCCTTGAACTATACATAGTTGATTCTTCTGGGGTATATCCTGTAGTTCCAGCTTCACCTAACCTATCTAATCCTGCAACTCCAGCAGATATATAATCTTCTCTTTGCTGTCTTATGTCTTCAAACAATCCTCTTTGAGCACCTTCTAATGCTCTACCAGCTTTTTCTCCAACTGCTTCTCCAGCTTCAGAGACAATTCTACCTCTTTCTCCAAATCCAGCAAAGCCACCACCAATAGATTCTGATTTAGCTCTAGCCGATTCTAAAGCTCCACTAGCACTAGAGCGTATACCTGAAACATTAGACATATAATCAGCTACTGTTGTCTCTTCTCTACTAGGGTCATAAAGAAATTTAGATTGAAAAGCTTCTAACTGCTCTGGACTGTCAGGCATTATTCCTGCAGCTTCGTATATATCAGCTATATTAGGAACTTCTGTTGAACCTGTTCCATATTGATAAACTTGACCTCCATTATCATAGCCTTCTACTTTAAATTTATTTTGAGTAGCACCAGCCGCTCTACTTAGAGCTTCTATCATCTCATCCATATTCATTATATCGCCAGAATCTTCCTTCATACCTCTATATTCTCGCATACTTTTAGGGTTAGGATACCTACTTTCCATCATTTTTAGTAGCTCAATGTCTCTTTGCATCTTAGACAAGCCGCTTAATATGCCCTTATCGCTCGTATTATCCATCATGCCTATGTTACCCATGGCTTGTTGAGTGCCCATTCTCTGTCTAGCATCTATCTCTAACGGGTCATCTACACTACCACCATCTTGCATGTAACCAGACTGAGGCATCTTCTTTACATTGCCACCACTTACCATTTGTTGTGAGCCACTAAGCGTACTAAGTGCTATTAGTTCATCAATAGCTGAGTGACCACTTTCTAATCTATCTGCGTTGTTTAACATATTTAACTTATCCATTCCTATTTTTTCAGCGGCATCTTTACGTATAACAAATTCACCGGGTTCTAACATTGCTGGTACTGTATCTGGCATTACAGAATCCTCCTACTAAATGGGTTCATATCTATTAATCCACCGTGTCCATATTCTTCTATTTTTCCACCTTTAGTATAACCTCTTAATCTTCTCATACTAGCTTCTATAAAATCTAAATTACTAGAGTCTCCGGATAGAGAAGATTGCTCTGGATATTGTTGTAATAAAGTTTGTAAAGAAGCTAAAGGTCTTTGTTCTCCTGTAGCAGGTTCAAGCTCAGACTCAAGTCTTTGTATTATGTCTGCAAAGCTTGAAGCTCTGTCTCTATATTTTTGTGCACTTGGAATATCTCCAAATTCTTTTATAAAGCTATTAAGACTTCTAGAACTAGCTTGATTTCTTAATGCTTCTGATTCATTAATATCTGCTATTGTAGTGTTTAACCTACCTAGTCTATCTGAACCTCTAAGACTTTCTTCATAAGACATCATAGGGTTAGACTCAAGGGTTTCATAAAGTTCATCTCTTGAAACACCTTTACGAGCTCTTAGTTCATTAAAAGCTTTATCTGTAGCTGAACCATTGTCAACTAAAAAATCTGATTGCTCTGGAATTATAGCTCCATCAGTAGATGGGTCAAAAACCTTTCTATCTATTTTTGCCTCTGCAATACGAGCATCAAGAAATTCATTAAACTTTCCACCAGCATAAGTAGCCGCACCCTCTCCAATAGAGCGTTTAGCTAAACTACCTAAGTCTTCAGTTTTTCTACCTTGTTTTCTCAGGTAATCAAAGTCATCTTTATATAAACCAGTAGAAGATTGTTTAATGTTTCCAGCATCTACAAGAGAACCACCTACTAATTCACCAGCTCCCCTACCTATAGCAGTTCCAAGTGCTTTACCAGCAAGCACAGACATTCCACCAGTAGGTGCGGCTAATGCCGCTCCAAGTAAGCTACCTCCAAAACTACCTGCTTTACCAGCTAGTCCCCTCCAAAACTGTTCTTTACTTAGCTTCTCTGCTTGTTTATCAAATTCTTCTTGAGCTATTCTCTTGTCTCTATCTAAACCTGTTACGTATCTAGCTCTAGATAGTCCGGGTATATAGCCACCTGTTTGATAACCCATAGGCTTCATGTAACCTCCACCCATATATCCTTTAATTGTTTTATTTTTATCGTACATGATTATCCTTTATATTGTTACTTCAGTTCTCCATACGGAGGTTATATGAAAATGTTTTTCAGATGTTACTATATTAGCATTGTCTGCATTTATACTTATACCAGCTAATTCTCCAGCTTCGATAGTAGGAGAAGCAGTCCAGTCAGATTGATTAATTGTAAAGTTTGTATTGCTCACCCAGTTTGAAGTAGCATCATATGTACAAACTGAATCTA
>JGI24006J15134_10001134_pt1 | contig 15349 bp, 13 predicted proteins | sample LinPmetageLP53_FD_15134 | JGI IMG/M metagenome (IMG submission 15134)
AACCTCATTTGCTGTAACCATGTCCTGAGCATACCGACCAAGGTCTTCAAGTGCTATTTCCCTGTGTTCTAGAATGCGCATCTGCATTTCTGCACGACGGCGTATATGGGTATCTCTTCGGGTTAGTACCTCACGAACCTGTTCCTCTCTAGACTGTATACCCTCGTACTCGCCGCCGGGGCCTTGTCGTCTAGTAATTAGACTGGGGGCCCGCGCTGTCCTAGCTCTGTGCGCCTCTATAGTAGACACCATGCCTTGGTTAACTTCTTCTTCTCCGTTGGCATTGGTTCTTATTACGCTGCTTCCGTAGTTAGCCCTATAGCGATCAAGGAGTTCCGCCGGACCTTCCGTGCCCCCTCTTCTGGCTCTAGGTATAGCGGGTCCCATACTGCTACGAAGGCGCTGTTCTACGGTCATATCATCGGTTAAAAACGCCCGCTGTGAGCCCTCTGTTACTGGTGCAGTAGTAGGATCTGGGTCACCATATTCACCAGAGGTAAAAGCCGCCCTCTTCTGATACGGATTCATCATCGACCAGTTTGAACGCTCATCGAAGGTAAGGGGACTCTCAAAATCTCCAAAATCGTCTGCATCCACCTCGCCCGTAGGGTGGCTAAATGCGGTTGCGCCCATGACAGCTTCGTCCATCTCACGAACTTGGCGTTGAAGCTCCCTTGCCCGCTGTATAGATGCAGGAGAGGGGAGGCCATTCCCGTTAGAGTCGCCATTTCCGTTAGACATTATAACCCCTAAGAACGGTAGCTTTCTATATTAACACACCGATGGGGCTATGTCAAATAGCTCCTTCTACAGGCGCGTCCGGCTCTCGGGGCTCATTTTCTTCCTCTCTTCGTCGGGCCATTTCTTCCGGTGCCTCTGGTACAATGCCCAGTTGCCTGTTCTCTCTGGCCGCCGCCCGAGTGTCCCTCGCGCCCTGTAGGCCCTGCTGACGGGACTCTTTAACCATCTGACGGATGGTTTCTCTCTCGTCGGTATAGCCCCTGTCTTGTTGGTACTGGAGAAACTGAGGAGACTGTGTTAGTTGCTGGCGTGCGTGCTGCAGTGGGGGAAGCTCAGGCATCTCGGCAATCATTTCCATTGCCTGCAGACTTTCTTCTCGGGGGTCTGATGGACGCTCTAGGCCAGGAATACCTAGCCAGGATTGTTCTGCAGGCTGCTGTGCCTGTTGTCCCGCCTGTGCAACCTCTTGCGTTTCTGTTACACCTTCTCGCCCGGCGGACTCTTGTGCCGCTTGAATCGCCCCCTGGGCATCGCTTCGTACTGTATATCCCAACATACGTGCGGCTTCTTGGATCTGTGCAATTTCTGTAGGGTCAAACACTTCAGGGGCAGCAGCAGCCACCTGTGCAAAACTTACTCCAGCAGAAGACGCGGTAGCCCTTCCCCGCTCTCCATCCTGCTGCCACAACTCAAAGTCACTTAGTGCCCCACCAGAACTTGCTATGCTTGCAGGAATACCCTGACGAGCAAGCGACATCTCAAGCTCTACCCTTTCTACCGGAGATAGGTGATCTGCAGGCTCGGAGGCTCCGGCTGGGACATTTCCGCCGTGGGACCTAATTGCCTCGTTAATAGCTGGCTCTGTAAAGTCTTGCTCAGCAAGCATCTGTTCTGTTCTGTCTCTTGCAGCGCCCGCCCTTTGCTCAATAACCACACTTTGCCTTCTGGCGAGCCCATACGTGCTGGTCGTCTCGTTGTCAGCCAGCACCTCGTCTACTGCGAGCTGGAGTTGTTCTTGTGTGGCGTTTTGCAGTGTTGTGCCCTCAGGAAAGGCGCCAATGCCCGTTTGGTTTCTTCCAGACCCCACAGCAAGCTGTGCTTCTACCTCTGCAGCGTCTACAACGGGGGCATTGAATATATCACCGTCTTGGAATTGTTGGGTATTCTCTGCAAGAATAAGTCCCTGCGCATCAAGACTACTATAATAGCTAGCATCGTTATTTCGGTCAAGAACTGCTATGCCCTGCATGGACTCAACATTAGCTGCTGCCTGTGCAGCCATGTCATCCATGCTTGTTCGTCGCTCTGTTCTGCGACTGCTGTGCATCTGTGCAGCCTGAATCCGCTGACGCGACCGCTCTAGTCGTTCTCTCTGCTCCCTTTCTAGCCTGCCCTCTTCTCTGCTCAGCTTGCGGCTCATGGCGCTGTCCATAAAGCTAAGAAGCGCGGTACGCTGCTGTAGCTCCATCTGGTCGCGCTGTAACTGCTCCTGGCGCATCTGTAGCTCTAGGTCCCTAAGCTCTACTCGCTTTTCCTCTGCGGTCATCCAGGCGTCTTCGCCCTCCAAACCGCCCTGGATAAACGCCTGGTCAATGTCAGCCTCACGTCCCCGCAAGGTACGACCAAGGCCCTGCATACCACTACCCAGTGCGCGCAGGTTGCGTGCCCTTCGCTGTGTACGAAACTCGCCTACAAGGTCACCAAGCGCTTCGTCTCCGACACCCTCTCTTCGCTGTGCTGCGCGAGACGGAACCCTACTATCACCATTAGCCATTATATCCTCCCCTATACCGGCATAACCAGCGCGCCGACGGTTTCAAGTATGCCGCCCGCAAGTGCCATGTCCTGCTCTCGCTTTTCAAGCTCTGCCTTGGTTGCTGTATCCATAGCTGCCATAGCCACGGCCTGTTGGTTTTCAAAGACCTTCTGCTGAAAATCTTTTGCTGCGCCTGTTGACTGTACCGCCGCGTCTGCTGCAGCTTTACTAGCCGCCTGGGCAGCCTCTACATTTGCGCCTGCAGAAGTAGGGCCTCCACCGGACTGCTGCATAGCCTGCTGGTTTAGCATAGACTGTTGCGCCTGAATAGCCTGGTTAGCTGCATTGGTCTGGGCCTGTTGGAGCTGTGCTCCCTCCTCACGACCAGCCTGCCCTGTGGCTATTTGACCCATGAGGTTCTTGGCGTACTCTGCCTGCTTCTTTTGTGCATCACGAAAAATTGACATTATCCCCGAACCTCCGCTAGTCTGTCTTCAATTAGTGCCCTCTCTTCTGGGCGTTGCGGGCCGAACTGCCCAAGCAAGACATTTAGTTCAGACTCATTAAGGGTCGCAAGGTTTTTACCTGGGTGAATTCTATCAATTGCACTCTGTACCATCCCTGCTTCAAGCCCTGGTGCAGTAGGAGCGCCACCAATTTCACCGTATGCTTGAATTAGTTTATTAGGAATTGTCTCGGTAACCGGGTCAACGACGCCAGAAGGCGCTAGTCCTTCCACCTCCATAGAAACTGGCCCGTCCACATCCCCGGTATCTACGGGTTCCATTTGACCACCACCACCACGGTCGACGACGCGCGGGAGGGTATCCGAAGCAGGTATGCTATCACCTTCAGTGGGCAAGCCTACCGGTTCTCCTGGGACATCTCTCGGGGCACCTTGAGCGCCCCTGGCTCCTGGAGTAGCTGATGCTGGAGTAGCTGATGCTGGAGTAGCTGATGCTGGACCACCCCTAAACCCTTGCCGAAGTTTTCTATAAAAACTTTCAAAGGTGCCGTCATTCTCCGCGTTGACCGTCATGAAATAGTCGGTCATTGAGTCTGGGAGTTGCGTTAATTCGACCAATTCTATATTGTCAAATATAACCCTAGAGCGCTCGCTTAGCGTGTTTTCGTCGGGGGAGGATTGCAACCAATTTATTAAATTATCCCGATTCATCCCATCCAGAAGTTCTTGTAAAGTATGGGTAGCGCCCTCCTGTTGACCCATATATCTGTTGCCCCCCTCTGGTGACGAATACCACTGCGTCAGGTCGCTTACTGCGTCCCCTGCCCAAGCAGTTTCGCTAGGAACGTCGCTTTCCGGCGGGTTATCAAAGCCATATGCTGGCATGGCTTCAGGCACAAGGTAGTCCGATTGGCTTCCTGGAATTCCTTGTGCTTGCTGATTTGAAAACCTATTTTCAATCTCGTTTGCAATGGCTATCTGTGTATCCCGTCTTTCGCCTGACGCATTATACAACCTATAAAGCACCCGGTTCGGGATGTCTAAAAGCGCATCCGGCAGAGTAACCCCGCTATCCCGGTCGGTGTCTGCCTCCTCCAACATATCAAGAAGGGGCTGCGCTTGCAGGGCATTTTGATACTCATCGTTATATATAAGCTGTTCAACGTCCTGTACGGCAGAGGAAACATCAGACATTGAGGTAGATGCTTGCCGGTATGTCTCAGGAATAATATCGGGTCGTATGCTTGGCCCTGCTCCTGGCCCTGCTCCTGTTCTTCGGCTACCGCCAAGGGGCACATACGTCTGGCCCCGGCTCTCCATGATTTGTTGCATCGCGCTTTCGTATTCAGAGGTGTTCATGCCCTCTCTAATTGCAGGCCCCGTACCGGCCCTTGCATTATCTAAGCCGATCTGCTCTGCCCATATACGCTGCCACATGTTTTGCCCGGAGTATCTGCCTCCTGAAGGAGCTGGCTGATCAACCCTTACGGTAAATACGGCGCCCTGTCTACTAGGGTCTGTAGCTGTAATAGTAGGGACTCCTGTGTCCCTATTTTCGTTAAACTCGTATTGCCAGCCCCCACGACCTGTCCAGCCGCGATCACCCGCTTCCTCCCCCTGCACTGCTTGGTCTGTAAAAACAGACTCGTCTAGGGGCTGTAGTCTTGATGCAGACCCACCCTCAACGGTGCCTCGGAATTCTTCAAGCCTTAGTGCTTTTGCCGCCGCTTCCTCAGGAGACTCCTCCGGGTCAATCTCAGACTGTACTGCGGGGCGTCCTTCTGGCATAATACGTGCTACACCCTCCCGAGAGTCTGGAAGCTCTTCCCCCACGTCTGCAGGAAGCTCTGAAGGGCCTGCGCCTATATCAACAACCCTTGCGTCATCGCCTCGTCCCTCTACCGCTAGCCCTTGACGCTCAAGGTCTTGGCCCATGGGAGCAGTAAACCTAACACCAGGAGTAGCATCTAGCTCCTGAGCAGCGCCGCTAGGGGGTGCAAGCGGCGGAGGAGAAGCCATTGCTGCAGGGGCGGTATCTTCCCTGTTCTGATGCACAAACCCAGGGCCGTTTTCAATACCGGCGGCATCAAGGTCCGTGTCTTCAGTAGCACCTAATAGCGCTCTTCCGCGCCGCTTAGCATCTTGACCTGATCCAAAGCCGGGAGGGGGGGCCATCGCCATAGTTTTCTCCAAAGTGAGTAGGCGGTGCTATAACACGGCACCTAGGCAATGTCAATAATTACCAATAAAACGGAACACAGCCAAAGCGGCGGGACATAATACGGATGCGCTTTAGGGCGTCGTCGTGCGCCACTATTTGAATTCCCGCATTATGCCATCCAGAGGTTAGGGGGCTAGCACCCGCAGTAAGTGGCTCAAGCCACTCGGCTACTGCACCGCCTCCAGACTTGCTGTGATATACGTCGGCATCCTTGGTGCCCATGTCGGAAAGAAAGGTACTGTCTACTATAACCCACCCAGTAAAGTGGTGTAGATCGGGTGCAAGTGCCTCCGCATTATAGTAGTGACCAATAGTTTCGGGGCTGTCGGCATGAGTAAGGGCCAGTGAGTAGTCCAGAGGCACCATGCTGCTATTGCTTTCTGGTCCGCGAAAATCAAGCTCATCAACAATGTGTCCGTTGATGTTCAATACAAAACGAAAGCCCCTATTTGGTGCTGCAGCATCATGGCCTCCTACCTGTTTTGCCGCAGTAGCATTGTTTCCACATATAGCAGTAAAGTTCCAAAACAATAAAACCTTCGACGCCTCTCGCTTGTTTTCCCATGTGGTTGCTAGCCCAGGTACACTAACAAACAAGGTGTCCCAATGCAGGGCATTTGCGGGAGATACGGAAACGTCATTAAACCACGCAGTAGTAAAGAAGTCCAGGTTGGTGTTTCCTGCCGTCATCTTTGCATTACCTGTATAGGTACCCCGACGAACAATATCCCTTGTTACTTGAAATGAGCTATCAAGATTATCTTTGTCAATTCCCCCATTGTATACAGCAAGGCTGTCCCCTGTTGTATTGTCGTGGTTGTATATAGACTTAGATATTTCGTCCGCATCTACTGATGCGTCATCTACAACGGTGTGTGTGTAATTTATAGTAGGCATTATTCTAAAGTCCCCGCCAACAAGGGCAAACAGGATAGGGTGTATCCGCCCAGCTCATATTCATCTTTGTCATCTGTAGTAGGGACCTCACCAACAGTAGACCAAAAACGAGACTTACAGGCCACAAGGGCAATATCTTTTAGCTTTGAGCAAGCCTCCCCGCCGCTGTGAGTAATTTCTGCTATGTCAGTATCGCTAATAAGGCACCCGGTGCTTACTGTAGTATACTGATGGGCGGAAGATGAAAACTGACCAACGCTTTTAGGAAGTATATGCCACTCGTCCGCACCGGAGGCGGATCCTATCTTTACGGCAATACCGAGCATAACGCCAGAAGAGTGCTCGTCAAATTTACTAACCCCTGTCTCGCAGGTTCCTCTGACCAAAATACCCGTTATGTTTTTATCTGCGAGAGAGGAGCTTGTGCTTGCAAAATTTACAAGCGCAGGAACACTACCATTATCGGCAGAAGCCGTATGGCTACTAGGCGTACCTGGATCGCTTGTACGAACAATAACCCAGCCCTCCTCATCTACATTATAGTTAAGGGGTGAGTCTGTTTGACCGGATTGGAATTCATCTATAGCAATGCTTCCAGACCCATCCCATATACGATTAGTATAGAGAGCATAAAAGTCCCCTGGGTTTGTAGTGCCTGTATGAACCGACCAACTAATAGATAGTCTAGAACCAAAGCTCCAGGAGACGCTGTGCCCATTGGGAAATATGGTGGCATTAGTCATGCTCGGAGCGTTGTCTACACTTAAAGAGCCCCTAGAAAAGTCCTCTGTAGTTAGGGCGTTCAGGGTGTTTTTAGGCGCATCCATTGCTGCGGCCAGACCTGCAGCATCAAACACATCTTCTTTCTTTACAATGCTCATCTTGCCAACTCCACACAAACAAGCTGAGAGTTACGAATATATAAAAGAGGGCCTCCCGTATCTTCAACATCGGGAGCAGAGCGAACACCTAGGCCAATAGACACCCGGTGCTTACCAGAAGGCAGCATTAAAATTGAGTCAATACAGGCCCTGGATTGCGCACCAGCAACACCTACTTCATGTACCCCAGATAGGGCGCTAGTATCAAAACACCCAACACCTGTCTCAATATAGGGACTGCCGTTTAGTAGTATGATAAACTGGGCCTGACATAACCTAGAAGCGGTTTGCGCCATTCCGTAGTCTATAGCAGCAAACAGCAAAAACGGTCCGCCCTCAGTAGAGAACTCCATGTCAGAGTTTTTTACCTCTACCCAACCAGCGGTAATCTGGTATTCTTGGTGCTCTCCTTGGTTAAACAAAGCGTCGGCTTTATAGTTGTTTACTTCCTTAATTCTATAAGCCAGGTCGTTTGATGTGTCTACACCAACAGTAAGACCAGAACCAATAGACGCCGAATCAACGTTATGTTCGTTTAGGTCTCCCGCCACCTCGTAAAAGGGGCGAAGGCCCTCTGCCAGGTCTTCGGGGCTAAGGGGGTGGTTTTTTCTAGGTACCCGCTTTGGAAACTTCCAGCTCATCTATCGCTCCTACCGTGTGGAACCTTTGACTTACCAAAGCTCCTGTCTGTTTCGGAGTATTCCATAGCTATATATTCCCAATCTCCGGGACCTGTCAAGCGAATCTTAAATACCTCACAGCTAGGAACAACCACATTTATTTTTGTCCAATATGCTCGACGCTCTCTCCAGGTATGGTTTTCCTGTTTTCTAGTATACTTGTTATATTCGGTACCTGCCAGCTTTGCGGTGTTCCATCGAAGCGGGGGATCTTCGGTAGTAAACCGCATCTTTCGGGTTTCTGTGTGAATAAGCGGAGTGTTTCTCCAGTCACGCATAACATCGATGGTAATTTGGCTATCTCCGTCACCGGCCTCTCTTAACCATATAGTCACCTCATAGGGGCTAGCTTTTCTATTGCTCCTAGTAGACCGCAACCAATGGGATTCTACTACGGCTTCATTCTCCTCTTTGATTCGCTTACCGGTGCTTGCCTCTCTATCAAGAACCCACAGCGACGAATGGGGGCTTGCCTCACCGGACGAAACCGAAGCCGTGGCTGTTCCCAACGCCAACATAAGCTGTCTTTCATCGCGCGTACTACAAACAGCATAAGCCGTAACGTCGTTTCGTTCTCGCCAACCGANGGTATCATAAACTAAGCATAGATTGTTTTCTTTTGATCCGTCTTCTGGCACCCATAGCCTAAACTCGCCGGTTTCCTTGTCTACTGCGGCAGCGGACCGCACACGCCAGGTGCTGTTAAGGCGCTTAATACGCTTACGAATAGGCGCACTAATTTCCTCTAGCTTTTCTCCGTCCCAGGTAAATACGCCGTTTCTAGACAGCCAGGCAGTTACGCCTCCCGACATAGTAGCAATTGCGTTTGGTCCTACACAGCCAATAGCGTTAGACAGGGTTGCTGCCCTAAAGCCCGCCCCGTCATCACTCATTGTAACTAGGAAGCAGGACTCAGACGTAAAGACCAGGAGCCCTCCTGCAATTGCGTGTAGTGCTGTTACCTCTGCTCCTTGCGCATCAGGGTATATCTCTACATCGTTTGACTTAAAGGTTCCCCACCTACCCGGCATGCTTGCACGAATAGCTCCGCGTCCAACACCGTCTCCATAGTTTGCTATCCACAGCCTACCAAGAGCGAGGGCAGACAGGCGAAACTTAGGAACCCCATCTACCTCTGTAGCGGGTAGTATCAACCAGCTATCAGGAATGTTGTCTGGGTACATCCCGCAGTGGTTGTCTTCTATAGTAGCAAACGTAGTGCTTGCCTCTGTAGCGTATCCTGGTATCTGGAAGTAGGTAGGTATACCAGAGTTAAGCTGGTCTCGGGTTCTATACAGAATGCGCCCAACGGTTCCATCAGGACCTGTAGCCAGGTCTGTCCAAGCAACAGCAAACTTTAACCTTGCTGCGTCCTCGTTACCTTCTTTATCCCTATCGGGCGTTATGTTTTCCTGCCTAGAGCAGGTAACAGGGTTGCTGCGTGTGCTTAGCGGAGAAAGGTTTCCCCATCGGTCTATCCACTGTACCTTTGCTCTCCACTCTCCTGCCTCAAGGACACCACCAATGCTATTTATACCACCACCAGCAAATCCAGAATCGTCGTCCGCAGAAGCTACAGCAGTTCTATTTATAAAGCCCAGCCGATTGTTTCCCCACGTTAGGGCTGTACGGTTAGTGGAGCCGTCAGAACTAACTGCAGAATACGCATACCCTCTACTGTTGGGTACGTCTGTAAAGCCTTTGCCCCCGTCCCTTGTTGCGAACTTGCTATGTGAAAGCCCAGACTTTGGGCCCAGCCCCGTAGGGGATCCGGGGGCCTGGGCATAGCCCAACTCTCCCACGGTATATCCGTCGTAAAACAGGGACCGCCTCTCCTGGATGGTTATAACCACACCATTAGGCGTTACCGTAAACTGTGTTTGGAACTTTGGCCTGTCTGCGGTCTCTAAGGACATCCGGTAAAGAGCTGAAGCATCATCCCCTACAAGAAGCTGCCAGTCCTTTTTCCACCCACGGTGCTCCCACACGCCGTAAATAAACGAGGTGGCACTGCTGGTCTTAATCTTTCCTACAACAAGAAGCACGTCCCGCTCACCACCACCAAGCAGGCAGTGACATATACCATCAAACGGCGCCTTATAGTTGTTGATTGAGCCAGACGTGCCGTCTCTTAGTGTAGGAGCATATTCTATGGGACCAACCACTGTGCGCAGAGAGCCCTCTGCCGTGAGCACCATGTTCTGAATCTTAGCTGCCGCATCATCGGGAGCAAAGAGTCCATCATTCTGATGTCTCTGGGCAACAGGGCCCTGTATTTCTCTGAAGCGGTCGAAGCTCACTTTATAGCTCCACGGTTCCCCGGACCTGAGCTAGCTCATATCGGGTAAGTGCAAGCTCTTTCTCAAGCCTTTCTTTTTCATCAAGCCGCTCTTCGCTTCGGATAGGATCCTCAAGCTCATTAGGAACAGCAACTAGATCCCACCCAGACATACTTTCTTTACCCTCTTGTACGCGCTCAGGTGCATGTCCGTAGACGTGCAAGAGCCCCTCTTTGGGCATGTCGCCCCGCACTTGGGTTGGCCCCATAACGGCGTGTAGCGTCATCTCTACTACCCCATTAGAGACTACTAGCTTTCGGTAAATACCTCCAGCAACAACAGGGGCAGTTTTCCATTCTCGATCAAAGCCCATAATTCCTCCATATCATTTGATCAACGCGAAACATAACACAAACCCTATACCAAGTCAAGCACTTGTTACTTTGCTCGGCATGTTTAGGCGGGGGTGCCATCCGTATCCCTTACGCGTACCAAACACCCGCATCTTTCTAGGACGCTGCGCCTTTCTTACGCTGCCGTGCCTCTTGAGAAGGCTGTTAAGAGAGCGCTCAAAGTCCATTCGTGCATTAGCCTTCATAGCCGCATTACCGTCGCTTTCATACAGGTACATAACTGTAGCAGAAATAACGGCGTCCACGGCGTCCGTAGGGATTGCGGGCATATCGTGATCATGCACAAGGGGCTCAGGTCTAACAACTGCGCGAAGGGTAACGTCGTAATGATCATCAGATGTAGGGTAAAAAGAGACACATTCGTTACGAGAGTTGTTGCGAAGTACAACGTCTCTTGCGGGTGTGTCTGTTCCGTTGTCATTGTACAACAACACACCTGCATCTACCTCTGCAATAAGGTGGAACTTCTTATCGATCTCCACCTTACCCGAGTCATCGGTAAGTCGGCGACGGTAGATGCGCTTACGAATACCCGTATGCTGATAGCGTACCTGCGCAGAGTCGTGGAAGCCCATCATAAGGTTAACATCAGGCAAAGTGACTGTGATACCCGTATAGGTGGATGCCCCCTCTTCAACAGGCGCAGAAGACACGGCACTAGACACCGGGCTAGGAGGAGACTCAAGCCAGGGCTCGCGCCAATCTGTGGTCTGTGACCCCGAGTCAAAGGTGTCTGCCGTCTGAGGCAGTGTTCGGTTAATCTTGTCGCCAATAACGTAGGTAAAGCAGTATTCAAACTGCCCCGTAGGCTGAGCATTGGCCGCTGTAGACCACGTTGTAGATCCCCCACCACTAAACTTAATAGTGTCTGTTGCGGGAGTAAACGTGGGCGCAGCCAAGCTCTTTGGTGCTCGCCGGTAATACCACCTAGGTTGACCAGCCGTAGTGGTTGTGCTTGGATGCTGCATAGAATTAAGCTCTACAACATCCTGCCCCATTACATCTAAGCTGTAAACTCTTCCCTGTTCCCGAAGGTTAATGGCCCTAAGCTCAATAATGTCTGCAGGAAGGGGGTACTCCTTCGTAACAATACGCCAGTCGTAGGTGACTGAGGAGCCGCTTTGGCCCTTAGCGAAGGGGCGATCTAATACAATGCCTACCTTTCCATTATGTGTACCACCAGAGATAGTGTACATATCACGAATTTCGTATTCGTGTGTAACATTCGTGTCCACCGCATCTGTAACCATAAGGGTGCGCCCAGTATAGCTTCTCTTTTGGGCAGAAATCTGCAGGTTTGTAGTAGACCCGTCCGCTAGGGAGCTACGAAGAACCCAGTCATCACCCGAGTCCGACACGATAGTATCGGTGGTGCCCGATGGCTCAACAACGGGCTCCAGGGTCATCTGGTATTCCGTATCTTCAAACAGAAACGGCGCCTCAGTTGCCAGCATATATACCGCACGGTTGATAAACTGATTCAACCGGAATATGGCCTCGTCGCTTTGAGAGGGTGCCCAGTCCGTCTGAGCAAAAACTGCCTCACGAAGACCACGAAGATTATAGATATTGGCCAGCAGTGTAGACATTGTGTGTTCCTAAAAAAACGACCCCCGCCCATCCCGGAGGACTATTGGACGGGGGCCGACTGGAGGGACGTTTTAGTTAGGCGTTGATAAACATCTTAGTGAGGGTAGCGTTTGTCATGCCTTCCAGGGCAGTAACCTTGCTTGAGTCGCCCGTTACCACAGCGGACGAGTCCGCATCGGTAGCGAGAATAAACTCTCCATCGCCGTTGACCATCAGAGCAGACCCAGCACCAGAGCTATCACCGCCAAGGCCCTTAACGACGCCGCGCTTAACAATCCAGGCTGCCTTAGCAGTAGGAATATCAAACAGGGCGATGCCAAGAATGGCTGAAGTGGGCTCGGTAACTGCAGTGGCAACGCCCTGAGTAACTGAGTACGGTGCCGCAGCAGCGCCAACCATGACAGGCTGGCCACGATGAATAGTAGAACCGGTGGCATTCTTGACGTAGATAAGCTCAAGCTCACCTTCTCCGCCGGAAAGAGAAACAAGCTCTTCTCCAGAGGCAAGAACAGTCCGGGCATCTCCAACGACAGCGCCAGTAGATGTATTAATGGCTACAAGTCCCCGGTCGCTATCGCTAGCGGGAATAACGTAGGTGCTGCCGAGAGGGGCAGCGGGTCCAGAGGCAGTATTAGTAGCGGTAGCATCCGATACTAGGCTGATACTGGAAGAAATACTTGGAAGCATTTTATTTTCCTAATTAGTAAAGGTTGATGATTACGCTGTCGCGCCGCCCGTCACTGCAAAGTTGCAGCGAAGGTTGTCGCAGTACATGCCGAGACTGAGAACGTACTGGTACCGCCACATATCTTGAGTCACAAGATAGTCGGGACCACGGAAGGCAAAGTCTCCCGCAGTTTCCATCTTAGCGTCCGATCCCTGCGAGAACAGGTGCCAGGTGCCACTATGGATACCATATACAACGCCGTTTTGAGGTGCAGCAGAGGAGAAGCTACCGCTTGCCCCCGTCTTAATTTCATGCTCAAGGTGCATAGTAGCGCCCATGAACTTGACACCTGCGCGAACAGCGCTTGGACGACGGTCACCCTTCTTCAGATCGTTATCAACGATACGAAGTTGGTCATCGAGGTCACTCAGATAGTTATGATAGGTTCCCCGGTCTGCGAACATAAGGTCCACATCACCAAGGCTACGACCGCCCTGAACGGATGCGTCGTAGTAGGCTTCTGACAGCTTCTGGCGTCCGTCGGTAGCAAAGGAACTGATGTTTGCATACTGGTGGTGCCAGTTCTTAACAGCGTTCTTAGCAATACCGAAGGTGGTGTCGCCTTGAGAAGCGGGAGCAACCCACTCAAAGATTCCTGGCTGACTACCAATCCCCTTCGGGTCGTAGTTGGCGTCGGAGTTGAAGGTCAGCATAGCGCCAACGTCGGCCTCTCCACCAGAAACAAGCTGACGAGCAAGCTGGTCCTGGAAATCATCCAGAGCACGCTCGGGGTACTTCTTGATAAGGTCAAGAAGGTCTGCCTTACCATTAGCCTCACGAAGATCCTGTCCGGGAACGTCCCAGGCGTAGATCATGGTGGCGGCGTATGCGTTGGCTCGGTCAGCTTCCTGACGACGGCCACCAGCAATAACTTCTGTACCGCTGCGCAATGTAGTAACCTGTCCTGGGGCACCCGGCACAAGACCGAATTCAATCCAAGGTCCGTTAGCCTTACGCTTCTGGCCCTTGGCAATAATCGCCTCAAAGGCAGGATGGAATGTAGTAAAAGTCTCGGTATACCCCGGAAGAACTTCCTGAAGGGTAGCTACGAGAACATCGGGGGAGAAACCCACTGTGAACTCCGGGATGCTGTCGGCGTTTTTGCCGCCGGTTGTTGGTTAGAACCGACGCAACATGCGCCGAGAGTAAAAGAATTTACGAATCTGTGTATAACACCTAGTTTAGGCGTTGTCAAGTGATTATAGCTTGAACCGATCAAAGATAGCGTCTACTGCCGCTGCTCGGGCTTGGTGCCGGGGCATGTTTGAGGTAGACTTTTTAGGCTTTGGTCGAGGAGGTGCAGCAGTTTCTTCTGCACCAGCAACAAGCTTAGAGCTTTCTTGTGGCTTGGGTGCAGGTTTTGGCGGTGCAGTAGCGACGGGCCTTGTCTCTCCCCGCGTTCTTAGCTGCAAAACTTCCTTAACCAGTCCAACGCTGTTGCCCTTTTTAAGTAGCTTTGTTGCCATTTCTACTGCGCTTTCTCCAATCAAAGAGATTTCAAATGCCTCATGGGGAGAAATTTCCACCCCCTCTAGGTCTAGCAGGGGAATTGCGCGCTTTGCCGCCTCTGGACTTGCCTCAAGCCGCTCTTTATATACCGACTCAAACCACTCCATATACCGAGTAGCCTCTGCCTCGGCTAGCTGCTCCATATTTTTTCGCTGTTCGGCTATGTTTTGTTCCATCTGCTGAACATAGGCGTTTTTCTTGGCAAGCTCTTGCCCCATCTGTGCAACTCGGGGGTCTTCCTCTCCCATAGCAAGGGCATTATACATGTCCTTCCACTGCGCAGAGTCCTCTACTGCCTGAATGCTGGCCCGCTCAATGGCCGCCTTGTTCAGCTCACCATAATGGGAGTGTAGTTTTTCACCCCATGGCCGAAGACGCTCATCAAAATTGTCATAGGAACCATTCCAGGTATCCCACTCAAAATCATCTGCGCTGGGAAAAGCCGCTACCTCTCCTACGGGCGCCGCTTGTTCCCCTACGGGCTCCGCAGCTTCCGCCGAACTCGGCTCGCCAGCAGCAACAGGTTCACCAGTAGCAACAGGCTCACCAGCGCTAGTGGCACTAGTAGACGTTTCCGCATTAGCAACCTCGGGTGTTTCAATTGTATCAGACATAGTTCCCTCCATAAAACTATTGGTCTTCGTCCCTTAGACGAAGGTGTTGTCCAAGCTCCTGCACATTTTCTCTAATCTGCTCAGGAGTTTCTTGTATTTGTTGTTTTACCTGCTGTAGGCTTGGCTTAATATTTTTGACGCCCACATTCTGGACACTTTCTCTAATCTGTCCAGGCACTGCCGCAATACGCTCAGGAATGCTTTGTGCCTGTTCTCGGGCTTCTGAAAGTCGCGCTTTTGCCCGCTCTACTACCGGGGGCTGTTTTCCAATTGCTCCCATGTGGTCTTCTTGGTTTGCTTCGCTCACCTTTTTACCGCCGGACATCATTCCTTTGGCGGCGTTAGCAACCATCATCATAGTAGCGGGGTCCATTTTATTCCTCGTACTCAGAGAGGTCCATCCCTTCTAGGGCCTCTTGCTGTTCCTGTCGGGTAAGTCGGCGGTCCCCAACCTCTTTATCTACACGAGGCGCGGGTTGTTTAGTTCCCGGCTCCTGATACACTGGCAAGCCATATCTTCTCCTTGCTTCTTCTTCCGCCTTTACGAGCCGATAATCAGGCGCACCACTGGTGCT
>JGI24006J15134_10001143_pt1 | contig 15284 bp, 18 predicted proteins | sample LinPmetageLP53_FD_15134 | JGI IMG/M metagenome (IMG submission 15134)
AATATATTTAATATTAAGAAAATCTCAATTAATTTATTGTAGCCATATTATATCTCTTTCAAGCTTCATTTTATAACAATAATAATAACAATCAAAATTACATTTAGAAGTCGTCTCATTATTTTTAATAAATTGAATTCTTTTTCTAGGTATTATTATTTGTAATTTATTATCACTATCATTAAAATTATTTCTTATATAAGATGTTGATAATTTATAACATGGTAATATAATTATGAAGGGTTTATTTAATTTTTTTAATCTTTCAATAACTTCTTTTGATTTTGTAAATGGTGGATTCGTAATTATTATATCACCTTTATTACATTTAAAAAAATCATCATCATCACTTATTACATCATAGCCCATATCTTTTAAATATGAAGCACTTGAACCATCACCATTAAATGCTTCCCATATTAATGAATTTGGAATATATTCTTTTATATCTTCCCATGCTTTTTTTGGTGTCATATATTCATCATCACTTTTTAGAACTTTATTATGGAACATTTATATTATAACATATATTTTATAATTTATGATTTTGCGTGATATTACAGAACTTTAATACTCCACGAGCTTTTATTTGTCCGTGATAATAATTTGATACAATTGAAGGATCTATATTTAAATAATATGCCATTTCTTTTATTGTTTGGCATGGAATAGTTTTAAATACTTCATCTTTATTTTCATTTGTAAATAATGTTAAATACCATATTAAACCTTTTTTATTACCCATCTTTATATTAACATATATTATTTTTTAGATTTAATGAACTTCATGTCTTTCCAGAAAACTCTGCCATCCATATCTTTTATTTTTTTTTCAGCCAGTTTAATTAAATCATTTTTTTTATGAAGTTTTAATAACTCCGGCAAGGTTATGGGGGTATTTTTATCAACCCTTTTAAATGGACGACATACTTTATTTTTTTTATTATCTTCACCACAAGCAATCTTTTTATTATTTTTTAGATATGGGAGGACTTGTATCCATTCCTCCTCATTCCATCTAGTCGTTGAACCTTTAAGCCTTTTTCCACTTTTATATTTTCCACCTAAATCCTTATATACTTTTTGAATATACATAGACTTATAAGCCGAATGACGTTCATATTTTTTATCTGCTTCTTTCTTTGCTTTTTCATATAATTTTGGGTTTAGTATATTACTCATATATACTAGTAAATAAAATAATCTTAAAAAATGAATTTAATTAATTATACTGATACTGAAGCAGTACCATCAAGGTTGATAAAGAAAATAGCATCACATAGCACATAAACATCAGCACGATGCTCAACACCAGCACCAGAAGCTCCCTTATTAATAATAAGATTAATAGGTAGAGAACGACTGGACGTATCTATTCCTTGTTCTAACATGACACGATTAAAGGCTTCAAAGTCATAACCTAAAAAGAAAGCCGAGAGGGTGCTTCCAACTGGAGTTCGTCCATCACGAATTCCTTCCGTATTTACGGTATGTTTAAGTTCATAAGCCTTCTGGTGCTGGTAATCACCAATCTTACCCCATGCCTTATCTAATTCTGCTTCCCTCTGCGATTGTTTATCATAACCATTACAATCAATATCAGTCTGGGGGTATCTTACTGAACCAATCTCAAAGCGGAAAGATGTGATATGAGACGACTGGAAAACTGACGAATCATAAGCAGTATTACTTCCAACTTGTGCGGAGTTTAAGAATGTACCAAAAATAGATTTAACTGACTTAACTCGTGCTGGGATTGATAATGTATATTGATTCGCAGCATTTCCTAGAATACCAGAGAAATGGCGATATGTCTGTCCAGCAAGTTGAAGTACACCACCAGAAGAGTCCATAACCATACGGAGACGATCATAGAAAGAACGATCAAGGTCTATAAGGTGGGCAACATATTTAACATTATTAACCGTCCATAGACTATCAACCGGAGCTGGGTTCGCAGCAGCAGCAGTCTCGGACTGGGTAAGACCAATACGATTGGCATCGCACAAAGTTAGTTCAATAGTAAATCCAGCATTCATCATGATTAAGGGGATGTATTTATCCATATTGAGGAAACCAGATACAAGGGGGATACACATACGCCGACTTTGACCAGAGAAGATTCGTGATTTGGCGTGAGCTCCACCCACAACCAAAGCACCATTAGTTGGAGGGATTTGAACTGCTGGAATACCATTAGCTTGATCGGACTGAATACCAGAAAGAACACAACCAGCATTCATGTTATAAGATAGATCGGAAGTCTGGAGACCTACACTTTCAACAGCAGCAGTAGCAGCATCTACCGATGTGATACCACCATTAGCCGGTAATTGAACCGTTCCAGCAGCAGCGGTATTAAGTTGAGTTGATCCGTGTTCTCTATATAAACCTAGATTAGCGTAGTTATTTTTAATATATTCTTTGGGACACTGGTTAAGGGACAACATAGCGAAGAGCCTTGAATATTCATTTATATCCTCAATTACTACTCCGCCACTTTCAATCCTAAGTCGTTGTATCCATGACGGACAAAACTGATTAAGTGCCAAGAACTTATTTTCACCAACAGCATTAACGGCATCATTTCTTATATCACATTCTAAATAACTATGGGTCGCATCTAACATGCTGTCGGCGTTGACATCTATACGACAGATAGTAGCACCAGTAGAATTTGAAAAAGATTGACCATTAACCGGTAAAAACTCACGGCGATTAGAACGACTCTCAATTGCGAGAGGTAAAACATTATCATAGTTGACTTGAGGGGGAGCGACACGAGAATCCATAGAACCTTCCATTTTTATACTTTAATAAATATAAAAAAAATATATTAATTAATTTTAGTTTTAGTTTTAGAATTACATGTCAAGCATTTCAATCTCAAAAGTCATTACAGCATCTAATCTGGGGTTATTAGCAATTAAAGATGTATCATCCATATTATATACTCTAACTCTTATAACACTTCCCATAGGGTTAGAACATGCTACAGATGAACCATTATATTGACCTCCACTAATTCTCTTAAAATAACCATTAGCAGCAGCCGTCAAATCTCCTATCCCACCAGTATTAAAAATAGCGAACTGATTCGTGGCGACTCTTAATCTACCATTTGTTATTGTGGCAACTTGTGGTGCTAGTCCTAGACCATTAATTTCAACATAAAACCCAGATATATCTGCGACCGGTGCTGGTGGTACTGCTGCGTTATAATCTCCTACTCTATCAGTCTCATCTTGAGATATAAAGTAAAACTCTTTTAATGTGAATATTCCATATTGTGATGATTGATTTGTTGAGTATGACGCTGGTGGGATCAAAAACTCAAAATTTCCTATATCATCAGCAATTTCCTCACCAAAAGCGGACTGAACCGAAAAATTAATCGTATTCTTTTTCTTCAACCATAATTCTTTTGACGACATTTTATATAATAACAAATATATAAAAAATAAAAAAATAACTTAAATAAATATTAATTTAATTCATTCCCATTCTCCTCTGTCCTTCTGCTTTTGCCATTTGTAAAGCTTCACGAGACATACTTTTAGCATTTAAATCTTGAGATAATTTTTTAACATCAGCCATTAAAGCGGAGGCATCTTTCTTTAATGCTTTGCCTCTTTCTAATTTAGATTTAGCATCTTTAACTAATGCTCCAGCACCAGCTCCACCACCAGCTATAACTGCCTCACCTCCTTCAATTAAACTTTTTCCGGCTTCGGCAGCATCTGCCACATCTTTGACTAGACCTATCCCACTTCTTACTACACCAGATACTGGTGCTAGAACTTGACCTACAACCGGTATTCTATCAACTACATTAACCGCTTTTTCTGCTGTTGAAGCTATTGTATTACCAACTCTTGAGACTGCTCCTAATGTTTTTTTGCCAACTCTGGCAGCACTTTTTAGTCCACTTGATATTCTTGAACCTAACCGAGAGAAGAAACCCATTTTTATATTATATCAGTTATATTAATTTTTTTTTTTATCATCATTTTTTATTTTAGTTCTTCTATCTTCAAGTTCATTCTTTAACTTAATATCCTCATGATGGAAAGAATGTCCGAAATTATTTTTTGTTAATGATCCCATCGGAACTGGTCTTTTTCTTTCCGAATAAATAAAATCTATTTGTATAGCTAGTTGGTAATGTAGACCATTTAAATCTATTAATCTATTTCTTTCATCAGTTAATCTTATAGTTAATATATCAATACTTCTTAAATCTACAACTGATTTATGTGTAGCATTATTAGGCTCTGCGAAAATAATACCACCGGCATTAACCTTTAATGGAATGCGACTTAATATATTTGAGAATGTTCCACTTTGGGAATCTAATGTTCCATTTGAGACCAGATTAGTTCTTATATATACACCATGAATAGAACCATTTAAATCAACAACATTAACCGAATCAACTTGAACGTTTGATGATGTTCCAGCAGTAGATGCTGGAAGCACTATATCTTGACTTATACCCTTTAAAAAACCCATCTCAATATGAGGACTTGTAGATGATGATGCGAAGTCAAATGTTAATGTTATTTTATTTCCGGCATCTGCCGTTGTAGTTTTTGACATCTTATATTCATATTTTCCCAGATCCGTATTATAATCAACCTTAAATGTGAATGGCATCCCAGCATTAGTCATGTTATTTTTAACAAAATTTTCAATAAAAGTTGCCAGAGTATAAGCCGTATAATTTCCCTCTGGTATTGTCATAAAATCTACAATAGGATCTACTGCTGGTGTAGCTATGGTTGTTGTCTCCATTCTTAAAATATCATTTATACCCTTTCTTATATTATAAAAAGAATAAGGGATAGTGGCACTATTTAATGATATTAATGCTCTTTGATTTAATGGAACTTCTATTTTTTCTATTAATTGATATTGAAAATAAGATGTCAAATCTAATATGAATGTTTGATTAACTCCATTTTGGTCTGGTATTAAAACTTCTTTTTGGGCTAGATATTTATTGGCGTCTCTACTATCTATATATAAAATCTTTGATGGTTCAGCATTTACTTGTAATTGATATGACATTTATATAATAACATATATTTTATTAATTTGATTTTTTAACACCTTTTTTTCCACGTGGTTTTTTTGGTGCTTTTCTTTTCTTTTTTCCTCCACCCATTTTAGACTTAATGATTCCATCTAATAAAGCGGATGGTAGTTTATCATATTGCTTTTTTGTTAATATTCCATCATCAAGAGCTTTTTTCTGCTGGTCTGTCGGCATTTTTATAATATAACAAATATTTTATTTAAGATTAAATCTAAATTTTATTTATATTTTTTAATAATATTTTGTTGTTGTTTTATTAAAGCTTTTAACTTAATAACTTCTTTCATGTCTCTCATAATATCTTCAAATTGACCACGTATATCCGATAAGGGACTGGCTCGTACTCTAGCTCCTAAATCTCTTAACATATTTTGGTCGTTTGATTGATTCGTTATTCTTTGAAAATCTCTTATATTAAAATCAAAATATCTACCATTAAATCCAGCACCATAATAACGTTCAATTAATTCTCTTAATCTTGCTTGTTGTATTTCTTTTTGATCCAGAGCATCTCTAAACTCTACCGGTGGATCTGTATTAGGATTCCTCCCACGATAATTTCTTAATTCAGCATCAGCATCCAAAGCTTTCCGCCCTTGACCTTTGGCTCGTGGTTGACCTAATCTTCCACTTTCACTCGTGGATATGCTTCTGTCTACTAATGAATTTAATATGCTTTCTTGTAAATCTGCTTCCATTAATTTTTCATTTCTTTTATTTCTATCTCTGTCTGCTCTTGTTTGACCACGTATCTGTGCTTCTCTTGCCTCTCTACGCTCTTCTACTTGTTTTTGTTTTATTCTTTCTTTTTTTGCTTCAGCCTCTTTCAATCTTTTTAATCTTATTCCACTCTCATCTATATCTGGCATTGGTGGTGGAACTGGTAATGGTCTTTCTGGTAATGGTCTTTGTTGTGCTGTCATGTTTCTTAATCTATTTATTTCTACGAATGCTTGAGGATCAATTTCAGTATTACTTTCTCTTGATGATGTTTCTGTTGATGTTTGTGTTGACTGATTTAATGGTGGAACTGGTTTATCTGGTGGTTTTGGTAATGGTCTCTCTTCTGGAGCTAGTTCGTTTAATGGTCTAAATAATGCTTTGGCTCGTGCTTCTCGTCTTTTTGCTCTGGCATTTGGTCTTGGCGGTAAATCTGGTTTTTCTTGTGCGTCTTCAAATGATAATTCTTCAAACTCATCAGCACTAAAAAAATCTCCTTCTGTATCAGTATCATCAGCATCCCCAAATTGAACGTCTTGGACTTTGGGTTTTTGTTGTGCTTTTCTTAATGGGAATCTTTCTATTGATGTCTGTCCTATATTAATTAAATCATCTACATCTTCAGCAACTTTTGGCGTAGCATCTATTTCCGTTTCAAAATCATCCTCATCCTCATCAGTGCTACTTTCTTCATTTAATATAATAGGNTTNGATGGAGTTCCAGTTCCTTGTCTAGTTGATGCTTCTGTCATGACTTCCCCCACAGCTCTCTCAACTAATTTTTCTCTTACTTTTTGCCGTCCTTGTACGCCTCTTATAGCCGACTGAATTTTTGTCGCTTGTCTACCTTGTTCTTTTAGTTCATCTTGTCTTTCTTTTATAGCGTCTGCCATAATCTGTGATGCTCTTTGTTTTGCCTCTGCTTGTTGTTTTTGTTTATCTAATTCTTTCTTTTGTTCTATCGCTCTGGCACGTTCTTGCTGTGCTTCTTTTGTTTGTAATTGAGTTTCTCTGGCTCGTGCCTCTCTACCTTTTCTTATTCTTTCTCTAGTTCTATTTTTATCACTTTCATCAATAGCTCCACCAACTATATCACCTAATATACTTCTTGATATATCAATAGCCTCCTCTCGTTTTCCTTCAGCTATCATCCCAGCTCTTTTTTGATTTATTTTTTCAATATTTTCTTTTTTTCTTTGTTCTTCTTTTTGTCTTTTTTCAGCTTGTTCTGCTCTTTTATCTCTATCAATTTGGCGGTCTCTATCTCTTTCTGCGTCTGTTTGTATGGGTGTATATAATCTAGCTTCCGAAGCATGTCTTGCTCCACGTCTAGCACGTGCTTTACTTTGTCTTAAAGCTAGTTGACGTTCTCTTAATCTATCTGCTTCTGGTTTAAAATCTCTTAATATTTGTTCTGCTGTCTTTACTTCTGCTTGTGGTGCTATTCTGGGTTCATTTTGATTCGCTTGATTTTCATTATTTCTTACGGCGTCATTTTCTCTTTCTTCTAGATTGGCTATTCTATCTCCCATTTGTACTAATCTTTTTTCTAATTTTGTATTTCTTTTATCCTCTTTCGTCTCTATAATACCAAATCCTTGAACGCCACCAGTGAACCCTCCTTGTGGTTGTTTAATGCTATTTGGTTTAGTCGTCTCTTGTCTTTTACCTTGTGGTGCTTTACCGGTCATTTGTATTCTTTGTCCCTCTGGTATTCCAAGTATCTGTCGTGCTTGTCTCTCTCTGTCTTGTGCTATCTCTCCTTGTGATCGTCTTGGAGCGTAAGCACCAGATCCACCACGTGAACCTACACCACCAGTTCCAGTCCCTCCCAGAACTACTTGTGTTATATTTGCTCCAGTTGATTTAGCACCAACTTCTGCTGGTATCTTTTTAACTATTACTTTTTTTGCTTTTGGTTTAGATTGCGTCTTTTTCTTTGGTTTAGATTGCGTCTTTGTCTTCGGCTTTGTCTTCGGCTTTGTCTTTGGCTGTGGTTTCTTCCCCTTCTTTGGCATTTTATAATAATACTAATATTTAATTTATCTTCATTTAATAAAAATCTTAAATAATATATAATGGTTAAACCTATAATTGCTCGTATTGGTGGAAAAACTAAACTAGCCGACAGACTTATTGCGAAGTTTCCAGAACATAAGACTTATGTTGAGCCATTTGTTGGAGGTGGTTCAATATTTTTTAAAAAGCCTCCAAGTGAGATTGAAGTGGTTAATGATAAAGATATAGATGTCATGAATATTTATAAAGATGTGAAAAAAGTTTCGTCTTTATCCGATAAGGAGTTTCAACCTAACCGAAAAAAGTTTAATAGATTAAGACAACAAACAAAATTCAAAAATGAAAAAGAAAGATTATACCGGAACTTATATTTATCATTAGTTTCGTTTCGTGGTGATAGACAAAATTATATTGGTGAAAATCTTGAGACTGATAAGCGTTATAAAAATGTAGGAGTTAAGTTTAAGGATCAAAAACAATATGACCAGTTTAGGGATAGACTTAAAGATACTAAAACATTTTCACAAGATTATCAACAAGTTATAAAAAAGTTTGATGCTCCAGATACTTTCTTTTATCTTGATCCTCCTTATAGCCGTGCGGAATCAAATAAAGATTATAAAGAAGTTGGCGTAAGAATTGAGGATATATGCCGATTCTTATCAACTATAAAAGGTAAGTTCATGATGAGTTATGATGCGGAACTAGATGTTAAAAAGATATGTCCTAAATTCAACATATATAAAATAAAAACAAAATACGAATCAACTCAAAAAGATAAGGGTGCTTTTGAAGTTGATGAGTACATAATAACAAATTATAAAATTAATAAAAATAATCTTGAATAAATCATTTCCAATATCCTTCTGGAAAAATTAAATCATTATAATTCTTAATAAATTGATTTTTAATAAAAACTACTTCTTGATATTCATCGCATCCACGATCATTTCTTCCACCGATATTTATATCATATTCATCTTTATCATATTTCCAGAAGTATAAGCCATCTGTCAGTTTCCAGAAAAAATATATCTCTTTATCAAAATCTTTATCTTTATTTAATTTTTGTGCTTTCTTTAATTTAGCTGTTGAGAACATGAGACTTGGATATTGTCCCCATTTTGCTTTTCTGTTTTTTAACTCAATTAATACTTTATCATTTGAATAATCAAAATTATCCCAATGACTTGTATATTCAAGTGAACCGAACTTGTTCTCAAAAACCGGCTTTAATATTTCTTCCATTTTTAATCCATTTGCCAAATCTGCTTTCTTAATCTTATTCATTTTATATTATAACATATATTTTATTTTTACAAAAAATAACGCAATTAAAATCCGATCTCGTTTTTGCTTGAAAATTCTAATTCATTAAAGCATTTATGGAACATCTTATTATATGGTTTATTTATGTCAATATATATAAAATTATGTGGCTTGTCAAAACAATACTTTAATATACTGAAAAAATCATCTCTTGGAATTAAAATTAATTCATCAAATATCGTATTTATTTCAGTTTTATTTTTCGTAGAATATAAAATGACTTGAGTTGCTGTCTTTCTTATTGGTGCTGGTATCTTATTATAAACTTGTGTTGTTGTTATAAAAGCTGTTGACCCACCAGATCCAGCAAGATGACGGCGATTCATAAGCATTTTAGTCAATTCTAGTTGAACCCCTTTTTTCTTCATGTCATTAACTACGTCATCTAAAATAAATAAAACTTTTTCACCGGTATCAGCTATCTCTTGTTGTACTTTAATTAAGTCTTCTTCTTCTAGTGATTTAAATATTTGGTCGTCTGGTAAGTCATCAAATGGGCTATCTTTAATTGTAGTTAATGATGGACTAAATATATATATCTTATCAAACTTCTGGTTGTAGCACTTATTCTGCTTCGCTATAAGATTTAAAATTAATGAAGTTTTTCCAGATGCNGGNTTTCCAGCAATCAACATATAGAAGTTTAAGGTCTGTGGGAGCGGTTTAGGAATTTTATCATCTACATCATCNCAACTAAACTTAAACTTTGATAATGTAATTTTATTCTCTCCTTCAATCTCTTTAATTTCCATTATTATTATTATAATATATATAATATTTTAAAAATTGAATACATCGCTATATCTTAATCTCCTTTGTGGCTGTGGTACTGGTTGTTCTTCATAAACATATTGAACTTCAACTTCTTCTTCTTCTTCTTCTTCACTAGACGATGACGACACAACGACTTTCTTTTTTGCTTTCTTTTTCTTTTTAGGTTTTTTAACATAAACAACCTCTTCTTCCGATGACGATTCTTCTTGATAAACAACTCTAGGTGGTTTTCTTTGTTTCGGTTTATTTTTCTGTGTTGCCATTTGTTTGAGATAAGCTACATCNTCTTTATTTAATTGATTGATAAAACTATCATCATCAAAACCATTCATAGANGGATTAANTTCTTTTTCTTTTTGTTTTTCTTTATCAAGTTTTCTTTTTTCTGCGTTTTCTTTTCTCTTCAATTGTGCTTTCTTTAATGCTTCAATTTGTTTTTCTGTTCTGGGTTTTTTTGGTTTTTGAATAGTTTTTGTATAAACTTTCTCTTCTTCATTCATGATAGGTTCATTAATCTTTTCTTTAACTTCTTCATTAACTTCATTAATCTCTTCATTCTCTTCATTATCCGCCATTTGTTATATCTTAATGTAGAAAATAAAAATAGCGGATTTAATTTTAGATTTTAAAAATATATGTTATAATAAAATGAATGTAGAAAGAACTTTAAGTGGTATTGATAGCAACTCTATAAATCAATTATTCCTTCCATCTTCAGTTGCGTCTATGGTTATTGGCGGAGATATTGGTGAAGCTGGGCAAGTTTTATGTAAGGCTAGTGATAATAAACTCCATTGGGATTTTGTAGATGATATTGAGATACCAGACCATTCAATATCCGGTGATAAATTAAAACTTGATATAACATTCTCTACATCTGGTAATATAACATTATATAGGAATCCAGCCGATAATGCCGGTATAGCTAGATTAACAAGTCAAGAATTAAAAGCTACAACTGATTTATTAGTTGGTTCAACGACCAGAAAAGTTGAAGTTGATGCTACATCTGGTAATATTCTTCAATATGCTTCTTATACTGATGAAAATAATAATGATGAATATTTTTCAGTTAAAAATGGTATTGTAGCTATGCGTGGTGCGACTCTTGGTGGTGCTAGTGCTGGTGAAAATAAATTGACATTAACTAATACTGGAACTATTGAGATANAAGGATTAGTNAATGGAGTTCAAACCCAGTTATTTGACATAACTGGTGCGAATATAGTTAAAGTTCATGATATAACTTCAAGTGGATTATTAAAATCTACTCGTGCTTTAACTGAAAATGGTGTTAAAGTTTATGGACTTGATATAACCGGTAATGCGAAAATAGGTGGGGATCTTGAAGTTGTGGGTGATATATCTTTGGATGATATAACTTTGGATGATTTAACTATTGGTGGACTTATGAGATTCCAGCATGAAATAACTGGAGTAGATCCTTTAAGAATATATCTTGATATTAATTCTAATGGCGGAAATATGTCATGGTATAAAAATTATGATCCAAATGCTCAAGCACCAGATACTGACAAGATTGCTAGTATTACCAGAGATATAACAAAATCTCCACATGAGATTAACTTTGAAACAAATGGACGAATCATATCAACTCAACCAAATAATGGAACTTTACCATCTTTATCAATTCAAGGATTTGGTCAGTTCCATAATAGATTAGCAGCACACTTTTTAACAACCACACTTGCTACTGGTACTGGTATTTTTTGTAATACATCTATAAACATAGGGAAGTTCTCAACCACCAATCCTTTGGGTATAAATTGTCTAGGTAATCAAGAATTAATTGGTTCGGATGTATCTGGATCAGTTGACCATAGAACATTTAAGATAGCCAACACACAAACTGGAGATGCTCCAGACGACCCACCTACGACCAAGTTTGAGATTAATAATGATAGCATTACAACATGTAATAATATAACTGCTACTGGAATCATATCTGCTGGTGAGTTTGATTTTAATGGTGATTTAGTCCTAGAGGGAAGTGATAAAACTGGAGCAGTAGTTCATAGAAAAATGAAAATTGAAAATTTACAAAATGACGACTCAAAATTAACGGTTTTTGAGATTGATAATGATGATATTGTTAAAGTTAAAGATATAACTTCAACTGGAGATTTAACTATTGTTGACATAATATCAACTGGAGATATAACAACTACCAAAGATATTATCATATCAAATACGGATGCGACTGATAATACTATTCCTTTAATGAGAATTAATGGTCAGTTCCAGATGTGGAATAAATTAGGAAACGTTCAAATTATTCAGTTTGACCCAGATTTATTAACTGCCTACATGAATAATTCTTTAAGAATTAGAGGTGCTTTATCAACTGGCAATGGTGAAATATTAACTATGGGTGGTTCTGGTTTAGGTTATACTAATACAGATCCAGCCTATCGTTTTACTACTGGCATTTTTCCATCTACTGGTGGTGGTGGTGTAAGAGGTCAAAGGACTAAGGAGGTTCTTGGATATGGTCAAGATGTATCATCAAACCCTATTACAAGTTGGAGTATTGAGATTTTTGATGATGAGGGTGATCCTTCATCAACTCCTCCACGTCCAGCCAATACTTCACATAGTAGGGCGACCTTTGATGTCTTAAAAATTAAAGGGGATATAACTGATCCCACTGAAATTAAAGGATATGTTGACTTTAAGACCCAAACGGCACTAGATTTTGAGGGTGTTGATTTTAGAAGTTTTAATAATAATTATGCCACACAAGTGATAGCAATTGAACCAAATAGACGTCCTACTGGTATTGATAGTACTTTTTATGGTAGTACTGATTTTAATAGTTGCGTTAATTTTTTAACTGACCATGATAATACCGGTCAAAATCTACAAAATCCAGTTGTATCATTTGGTACGGAAAATGATGGTAATACCCCATTAACCGCTCCAATATCTTTTCAAAATGTAAATAGAGCCAGAGCCACTACTGATGATACAAATGCCGGTGGTATAGTTTTGGAACTACTGATCCAGCAATAAGAGGACATACATCAAAAACAAGATGCTTCAATTTAGATTTAAATGATGTTTCTAATAGTCTTCCGACTGCTGTGCTTGATCCTCATGATAGTTTATGTCGTCTTTTTCCTACTACTGAAGTCTTCTGGCCGGATGTAAATTTTCCAGCTGGGCAAGGTCATAACTGGTACGACTGGCAGTTCCAGTTTAAAACTGGAGAAGGTGGAACTAATGAAGGTGATGGTCTAATTCATAGAGACTGGGTATTAGATATTCCATCAAACGCTATCCCAGCCTCCTTTAAGATGAAAGTGGGATATGCCATATATGTGGAGGAGCGGTGGTTTGGTGATGATGGTGGTTCTACAAATGGAAATCGTGATATGTATTTAAGATGGAATTATAAATCTTCTCAAGATAATTATGCTACAGAGAACTCATATCCTTCAAAATTCTTATTAAGTGGTTTGGGACAATATCTAGGTAGTGGCGGTGGAACTCTTGAAGGTGCGATTCGTGGTGGTGGTTATATGGCTACTGGAGAACAAATAATAACATTACCAAATAAAGATTATTCATTTAAGGTCTTTCCACGATTTAGTAATAAACCAGAAGGAAATAATGGTAGGGCATTTATTCAATTTNCTTTTGGTGGTCGTAGGCAAGATGCTTTATTATGGTCTACGCCTATCCCTAATAATTATACAGAAATTACTTCATAAAATAAAATATATATTATAATTATAAATGAATGTTAAGATTGGTAAAAGTGATAGAGCGGATAAAAGGTTTGTAGCCGTATTCACAGATGACAAAGGAAATAAGATTAAGACGACTCATTTTGGTTTAAAAAATCCAGCACTAGGGACTTATATAGACCATAATAATCTAAAATTAAAAAATAATTATCTTGCCAGACATAAGAAAAATGAAGACTGGACTGACCCCATGAGTGCTGGAGCATTATCAAGATTTTTATTATGGAATAAAAAATCATTCAAATCATCGTTTAATGATTATCAAAAGAAGTTTAAGTTAAATGGAAAAAAATAAAATATATGTTATAATATAAATGTGGACTGAAGTTTTAACAAGTTTAGGATTAACATCATTACTCGGTGGTTCTTATGTCGGTTTATATAAATTGGGTTGGTACGTATCAAGAAAAGAACAAGAAAATAAAATCATGAAAAGATTAAATGAAATTGATGAATTAATTGATGATAATAAAGAACTTGAAGAACATAAAGAAAAACTTTTAGAACATTTAATTAAATTACAATCTCATAGTATTATATGGAAGAAAGACAAATAGATAAGATATTTATTTTTATATGTTTATTTTATATTTTTGGTTGGTATAAGCTTTTTTCAATTGTCGGATATTTTTCTTAAAATAAAATATTTGTTATATTATAAAATGGATAAAACAAAGAAAGAGTTTGGAAAAGAAACTACTGATTATTTAAATATTAAAAATCCTTTTGTTTGTAAGTCTATAAGTGAAGTTAGATTATCAACAAAAATACCACCAAAGCACATTAATGAAAATAATAATCATATTATAAAAGGCGAAAGTGGTAATACATATTTATACAATCCAACAGATGAAAAATTATGTTATACTATTGGAGAAAAAAATGATGATGAAATAACTTTAATAAATATTGATAAATATGATTATGAAGTTCCGGCGGAGGTATTAAATGAAAAAAGAACTGACGGAAAAAAATTACATAAAAAGGACTACCATTAAGTTTTATACAAATTAATAATGAAGTTGATGGTGTTGAATGGTATAAAAAACATTATCCACAAATACCAGATGACTTACTAGCTATTATAGCACGATACCACTGGGGAGAACCAATAACAAAAAAATCAATAAAAAATGAGAAAAAGAAAATTGAAAAGAAAGCACAAGCACAAGGTTTAAAAATCTTGACTAAAAAGAATAACGATGATAATCCATTTGTAGTTAAGTTTGATTAAAATTAAATATATAAGAAAAATTAAATATATAATATAATATAAATGTCATCATCAACGTTCTTCTCAACAAGTCCATTCTTTACCCAGACTTATCATGCTACCGACTTAGACCAACCAGCACCCAACTGGGCTCACCAAGCACGAGACAAGCCATCTTTATTTACTGGTAAGGGTGGTGAGTTTCCAGTATCTCCTTATACTTTTGAAAGTGTAGCTTTTCCACAACTTCAAGTAGTACCACGAGGTGCGGATGCTAGGCATCGTGTTATGGAAGACCGACGCCACGCCCAATTTAATCGGACTCATTCGGATTTACATTTAGATCGTCCACTGGGATAAT
>JGI24006J15134_10001151_pt1 | contig 15228 bp, 17 predicted proteins | sample LinPmetageLP53_FD_15134 | JGI IMG/M metagenome (IMG submission 15134)
TTCCTGTTACGTATCTCCTGATAGTGTTACTGTTTGGTTGCCTGTGATATATCCCTGACCTGTTACAAATGTGTGTATTTGGTCGCCTGTTGCTAAAGCTGTACCTGCATCTGCAACTGTACCTGTAACAACACTTAAAGCAGGTGTAGAAGTGCCTGATGCTACTGTAAGTTGATTTGTAGTAGAACTTGATACACTTGTTACTGTACCTGCGTTAGTTGTATATCCTGCTCCGTTTGTAAGTTGGTTATTGTTAGTAGGGATGGTTGTATCCCCCTCTAAAGCAGTTCCTGCTGATGTACCTAGTGCCAAGTTACTTGTACCTGCACCTATTGTAGTTCTTACTGCTGAAGCATCAGCATCATCTAGTATTGTTTTAGCAAATGTAGATATAGTTGTGTTAGCAGGTAGCGCAAGTGTTTTAATGTCAGCATCAACTTCGCTATCCATTAACGCTCCTGCTGCTGTAACGTTAGCTGTATCAGTAACATCGGCATTTTCTTCTATAGTACCTAGTTTAGTAGAGGAAGTACTATCAAAACTTATCTTTGCTGTGTTGGCTAAAATAGCACTAGCTTGTGAACCCGATATTGTTGTAGTATCCCCTGCTAATGCAGTAGTTGATGAAGTGCCTAATTGTAGTAAAGCAGTATCTCCTGCTAGGGCTGTTGTTGATGATGTACCTAAAGCAAGTGTGGTAAACCCTGCACCATTTGTTAGCTGATTATTATTTGTTGGTATTGTAGTGCTGTTAAAAGCGTTAGAACCAAATATCTCACTAGACAACTTTCTTTTTTGTGCAGTACCTCCGTCTAATACAACAAACTCATCTGCTGAATTATCCCAAGCACTTGTCATATCTGTAAGTTCTGTAAGGTCTACATCAACTGCATCTGCTGTTACATCTATTAATGCTCCTGCACCTACTGCCAAAGATACATCTCCTGTTGTACCTCCACCTGTAAGTCCGTCTCCTGCGGCTACTGCTGTAATGTCCCCACCACCACCGCCTCCACCACCTGATGATGAAATAGTTACTGTACCACCACTTTCGTTAATACTTACGTTAGTACCTGCTGCAAAGGTTAATGTTTCAGAAGTGTCAAGTGTATTACCACCTGCAACAACAGGTCTACGGGTTACCTTGGCGTTGTTGGCTGTAACATCTGTTTCAATAGTATCCAAATCAACAGCTTGTGTTACTGTTAGGTGTCCTACTTTAGTAGCATCTGCACTAGGGTAAGTGTTTTTTGCATTGTTTGTTGCTACGTTACTTTCTATTGTATCTAGGTCTACCGCCTGTGTTACAGTAATATGACCAACTTTTGTAGCATCGGCAGATGGATAAGTGTTTTTAGCTGTGTTAGCTGTTATCTCGTTTGCTTGGGTAGTAGTTATACCTGTTTTTGCGGTGTTAGCAGCTACTGCACTATTTGCGCTTACTCTAGCATCTGTAAAGTATAAATTAGAACTTCCTTCAGATAAGTCATCTGTGTTGCTGCTATCCTCATCTAATAGCTTACGCCAAGCACCTGCGTGTGCGAAGTATGCTTTGCCTGTTGCGTGTACGTGTGCAAACATTCCGTGATATGTAGATGCACTTGGTAAATCGCCTTCTGTATTAAATACATTTGCAAAGTAAATCTTTCCTGTTGTAGTTATATTGTAACTACCCATATCTAAATTACCGCCTGTAACTGCATTTACCGCCCTTACAGTAGTAAAGTATTGATTACTACCTTCTGTTATGTTAGAAGTAGTTAGTGTAACTGCACCCGTTTGTGTGTTTACAGAAGTAACTCCTGAACTTGGCAAATTAGTAAGCCCTGCACCACTACCTGTAAAAGACGTAGCTGTTACATTACCTGCATTGTCTAAAGTAACACCTGTGCCATTGCCTTTACCATCAGTAATTTCTTTAGCTGTGCCACTTACTTCGGCATTATCAGTTGTCTTTAGTAACCCTTGATAAGTCTGATTTATTTGCTTTCCCTCTAGTGTTGTTCCCATCTAAAAAACTCTTTAATTTAATTATATTTTTTTCCTTTGGTTTGTATGTTATAGTACCCATCCGTTAAATAAACTATCATTCGAGGGATAAATATCATCATCCGCATTATTGTTATATTCAGGGAATAGGTTAGAATTAAAAGACATATGGTCTATAAATCTAGTTGAATAATATTCCGCCAAATTTCTTTCCTTTTGTATTAGAAAATCTACTTCATCCTTACTTGGTGTTTCTGCATTCTCGCTAGTGTGCTTGAATAACCCACCATTCTTTAACTGATATGCGCTATAAGGCAAATACTCTACCATTGCAAAGTGTATAAGCATAGGCGCAAGAAATGTGTCTACTAACGTTTTATAATTACCTGTTAGTGTACCCCCAATGATATCAGCTTGTATTTTATCGTATAATTTACTTCCTGTATAGTTCCTTACGTGTACCTCTTGGGCTATCTTGACAAACTGTAAAAACTTATCACTATCTACATTACCATCTAGGATGCTATTCTTTACAAGGTCAGTTCTGTTTATAAATAATGCAGTTGCCATATCTAGTTTTTAAATCCCATTTTGTTCCAATACGCTGCTGTATAGCCTTTGTACTTCATATCTTTAGGTGCAACAGGTACTTTCTGTGCGTTAGTTTCAGGCTTAAATCCTTGACTTTTAGCTTCTGTTGTACTAATTACACTACCTAAACTTTTAGAGCCTTCCTTGCGTGCGTAAATACGTCGAAACCAGCGATGTTCACAGCGACTGCCACCCTTAAATAACCAAACCGAATAGCTGTCTGAACCACCCTTACCAAACCCTGCATTTACTACTTTAGTGGTCATAGCTGTAATGTCTTCTTTACGATATACCTTTTTAGCAGCTACCATCTTTTTACAAAACTCCCTAGATGTGCTTTTAGTCTTTGCAGGATTGTACATATATCTAACTAAATATGTTTTCTCCTCTTGACCTTTTTGTTTAGATTTACCATCTTGCTTACTATCTTGGTATGGCTTTGCACTACCTGTACTAGCTAAATTAGTTTGCTCGTTTAACTCTTTTATTTTTTGGTTTAGGTCATCATCATTGTCATAGTCTACTTCTTGTTCGTCTATAACCTCAAAGTCTTTTAGTAGTTCTTCTTCGCTTTGTCCTAAATCTATAAGAGCATCAGCAATATCTGTGTCTACAAATTTATCTAAATCACTAGCTAACTTTACACCTGTTTCTTCTTCTTGTGTTTCATCATCAATAATGTCTTTGTCAATATCTATAAACTCTAACGGTTGTAAGGTTTTAAAGTATAGGTTTAGCGATATATTGTTGTATGCTAGTATCTTGTCAAATGCTTCTATAAGCAAGTTCTGAAAAGGCTTAATAACCAAGTTCATCATTAGCTTTGTAGCTGTTTCTAATTCCTCTGCGTTGTTTCCAAGCCCTGTATTGTCTTTAATCCCTAAAAGCATAGGAGATACTACCCTATGCGATACAAGTATCTTACGGCTGCTCTCATCGCTTAAAAACTGATATTGGTTGTGTGCATCACTTAACTGTACAGGGTCTATTGTAGCTGCTGTTTCAGGGCTGTCGTTAAATGATAATATAAACTTACCTGCATTACTACTACCTGAAAACTTATCGTAAATACGTCTTTCAATCATCTCCCTTTCTTCTGCACTAGGTGTGCCTGAATTAAAGTTGATAAGCATACTAGGAGATAGTCCTGATTGTATGTTATTTATATGAAAGTTAGATATTTCTTCTTCTAGGTCTGCATATTGTAACCCACCTTGATAGTCAGGGGTAGCATAGTACTTGTATCCTGCTCTGTAAGGCTTAACGTAAACAATCTCGATAGCTTCATTACTCATACCAAAAGCAGGTATGCGCTTTACTTGGTTAATACGGTTGTATTTAGCCCAATCGTTAGAGTAGTAATATGCTTCTATTTCTCCTTTGTCGTTGCACTTTTCAGCAGCTAGTTGTTCAACAGGTATATGCTCAACCCTTGCTATCTTTTTTCTGTCTTTACTGTAAATTACCTGCATACTACATTGACCAAACAGTTTAAGGTCTGCACATAGTTTACGTGTACAATCTTTGTGTAGTAGTGTAATAGCTTGTGCGTATGCATCAGGTTTCTTATTGCTGTCGGTAGCATCTAAACCCTTACCGTATATCATCTCACTAATACCATTGATAACAGCATTGTTTGTAGGGCTACCATTATAACGGTCTATTAGGTACTGAAAGTATGAGTTTTTATCTCCGTATGTTACAAAAGCCTTACCTTTCTTTTCTTCAATAGTAGGGCTAACATAATTCGATAAACTTAAAGCGTGTATCATAGTACTATATAATCGTTGTCGTGTGTGTCGTTAGTAGTATATTCGTTTTTATTAACAGAATAATACTTATTTTGCGTTTGGTCTACATCTTGGTCAGTACAGAATATCTTGTCATTGTATATTAAGCTAGATAATTCATCACTATCCCAAGTTTGAGTTTCTAATTGCCATTGATTAGTATTAGCACCCCAAACATCTCCATCTGCATTTAATTGCAAATCATAAAATCTCCCCTCTACTAAAGTAAAGGTGTGTGATAGGTTTAAGTAATCCCCACTTTGTGTAAGGGTTACGTCAGTTGTGGTAGATACATTAGTAGTGTCATCCGTTAGTATAAGCGTAGCACTTGTACTATACAATCTAGGTATAAACTCTATTGTTTGCGAACTTGTACTTGTAGTAAGTATCTTCATATAAGTATAACGCTAAAAAGTGAGAATTTGTAATAAAAAAAGAGGGATGCTATTGCACCCCCCTCTATCATAATTAAAACAAGAACTATTCTCTTTCTTTAGCAAATATACAAAAAATATATTAAGCAGGAGTAATTGCTGTTGCTGTACTAATGTCAGGTATTGTAGAGAAGAATGGTGGATTAACCTCACTAGCTACTACCGTAATAGTAAAGCCCTGCAAATCAGCTGCTGCTGCTCCTGTTAAAATTGTACCACCTGTAACCTCTGCACCGTTGTCTTTTCCTACTAGTAAGTACTTTGTAGTACCTGCTCCATCAGGATATAGTTCAACAACATAGTGCGCCCTACCTCTGTTTAAGAGTTTTATCTCCTCTTGTGTTGCAACATCTAGGTTTTGAAAAGTAATGTTTAGAGTACTTTCATAAAAAGTAGTTCCATTTTCTCTGCTTGATGTTACGCTTGTTTCTAAAGATGTTTGACCACCTTTTACTTCAAACTTGAAAAATTCAGCACTATTATCAGTTGGTAGTGTTACCGTTCCTGATGATGGGCTTAACGCTGCTATCGCTGCGCTATAATCAAGTATGTATACATTTTTGATACCTGCGTAAGCTGTCTTACAGCCTATGCCTCTACCTTTTGTTATTGCACAACTCATATTTATTTATTTATTAAAAAAGGGCAGGTAGGATATTCCTAGCCCACCCCTTTTATGTTGGTTAATATTAACTTAGCAATACAATATCAGAACCGATACCATACTGAATACCTGCTGTATAGCGCATAACTACACGAACATTTTGTGAACCATCTAGGTCAGCCATATCAATAACTTTAACTTCATTACGGTCATCTAATAGACCTGTACCAAAGAATAAGTTAGATGCTTGTGCAGCAACTGCTGTGTTATCAGCTAGTCCACCTGTTGTAAACAACTTGATACCTTGAAAGTTCATTTCTGTCTGTCCTACGTTATAAAGTTCTCTATAACCTAGTGCAGCTTGTGCAGAGATATAAGCCTTAGCAATATTTTGTGAAATATAGATAGTTAAATCTTCTTTTCCATAAACACCGCTTGGGATAGCATCTACAATAGCACCTAATTTAGCCACAACATTTGTAGCAGTAATAGCACCACCTGCTGCAACATCTACAACCGTTCCATCTCCACCTAGTTCAGTAGAAAAGCCATTAAAAGAACCTTCTCCTGCTGTACCACTCCAAATAGATGTTTCAGTTGCCTTAGCAACCTCAGCAGCTACTCTTGCAATAACATAGTCAGAAAATAAAGGAGGCAATTCATCAAAAGCACTAAAGCCCATTTGTGCCGCCTCCCAATCCTGATGTAGTTCCTTTCGGCAAATTTGCAGATTTACTTGCATTTCAGAGGGGGTGAGTACTTTTTCTGTTAGTGTAAGACCTGATGTTGTAGCATCAAAATCACAGTCAGCAGAACGTACAAGGTTAGAAAATGCTCCTACTTTCATAGCAGCTTTATATTTGATATTAGGAAGGATAGTAATTGCTCCTTCGTCTAAAGTTTTTGCGGATAGCAAAGCAGCACCTAGATACTTCCCTGCAAACTCTCCACTATAACTTGAATTTGTAATTGTTGGATTAGCCATTTTATTTATTTAATTTTAGTTGTTAATTTTAGACATTACCTTATCAAGAATGCTTGGTTTTCTGTTTTGTGCAAACTTAACTCCGATATTGTTATTTTTTTGTTCAGGGTTATGAGCAATAGGCTCGGCAGCAGGTTCAGACAATTCCTCTTTTACTTCTTTCGGTAATTCCTCTGATAACTCTACTTCATCTTCACTCATTTCTTCTTTCTTCATATCTTCAATCATAGCTTTGATTTCAGATACTGCTTCTGCTAGTTCTTCTTTAGTAACATAGCCCATTTCTTCTTCTTCTGCTTCTACTTCTTCTTCAGCAGGTGCTTCTTCTTCGTCTAGGTCTTTAATTTCAGCAATGATGCCTTCTTCTGCTACTACTAGCATCTTACCATCTTCCATAGTATAATCGCCAACAGGCAACGCTACTTTGTCATCTTCGGTAACTATAAATATTTCTTTTCCTGCTTCAAACGCTTCTGCTTCTAATACAGTACCGTTGTCTAGCTTTGCAGTCGCTAGTTCTACCTTCTCTTGTGATTGCTCAACATCCTTTACAATGTCAGCAGTTTCTTCACCAAGAAAAGTTTTAATCTTATTTAACATTTCGGTTGCTTTCATATAACTATAACTATTTAATTAACTTATTTTACATTTTTAGCTTAGCTGCTTTGCTTTTAATTCAGCTTCATCTGCAAGCTTTTGTATTTCTTTTACATATTCTTTATGCGCCCCTAAAGTCATTTCAGCATTTTTATATTCATTTGTTTTGGTAACATCAACCCCTAGTTCTCTACCATTTCTGACATATTCATTCATAATATTGACTAAAGGTGCACTTATACCAATACCTGCGCTATACTCACTTGCGTATTGTCTAAACTCTTTTGCTAATTGAGCAGCTTGTTGGCTTAATTTAACAAATCTACGTTCAGCCTTTTGACCTTGTGAAAGGTCTTTGTCTACTTTTTTTGTAGCACTTGTTAATTCTTTTAAGCTACTTAACTCTACTTTAGATAGTTGTTCTTTATTTATTTGAGCAATCTTACTCATCGCTTTTTTCATAATTTATATTTTATACTCTAATTAGTTTTTATTAGTTTATTTAATCTATCACGCATTTTAGAAAAACTTGCAGTAGGTATTTTAACACCTAAATCTTTAGCAGCCTTTTCAGCTTGTGTAATCATTTTCTCAAAAGAAGAAACATTTTTAGTAGCCTCTTTTATTAAAGGTTTACGTTTTGCAACAAATCTATCTGCGTTTTCATCAAATCTTTTAAAAGAACTTACAGCACCGCTATAATCTTTATCTGCTCTATTACTGTCTTGTCTCGCTGTTTCAAATTCTCTTTCTAATTTTCTAAATTTATCTGATGCTTTTTCTGCTATCTGTTTAAGTTTCTTTTGTTCTTTTAAAGCACTTGCAGCAAGTTTGCGGTTTTCTCCTATTGTTTTATTAATTTTAATAATTTCTTTTTCAAGTGTTTGAGATGAATTAAGAGTTTTGTTTAAGTCATCAACAACACCAAGTTCAACCTTTTGAGTAGATAATTGTTCTTTATGTATCTGAGCAATCTTGCTCATTGCGTTTTTATTTGTTTTCATAATATATATTATACTTTACCTATTCCTTGATTTATCAATTTACCTTTACAGCATTTTGTACTATAAGTATCTTTGTCTGCACATAAACATCCACGTTTACTGCTTTTAGGACTTGTGCGTGATACTGTTAAATCTTTCATCCTTGCCCTCTGTATTTTTTCTTATAATGTTTGCTACCCTTTATGCTACTCATTTTAGTTTTAGCGTGTACACCCTTACGTCTTACTTTAGGTTTTATTATATGCGCTACTTCTATTCTTTTAGCCATTACTTAATAGGTATGCAATTAGGTACTAACTTACCATTCTTTCTTTTCATTCCGTACTGCTCATATCCATCAGTACAAGGTGCTTTAAGTTTGTGTTGCTCACAAGGCATAAACCAAGTCTTACCCTCATACTCGTGTTCGTGGTAACTCTCACAACCTATATCCTGTGCTGCTTTTATTGCTAGTTCTTTAGTTGCGTAAGCTAGTCTATCATCTATAATAGCCATAGTATCGCTAACTACTTCACTCGCTAACTCTAACAACCCTAATTCTTTTAGTTTGCTTTCTGACCATCTCTTGGCAGCTTTACCACCCCACAACAAGTAAGATATAGTACCACAAGCTTTAGTGTCGCTTTCATCATAATACTCCTCTGCTCTTGACAAGTAAGAGTACATACGTTTTATGGTGTTTTCGCTAATAGGTTTGCCTTGTGCTAGTTGTTGCGCTCGTATCTTACCTACTTCTGTTGCACATTTGTTGTTTACTTCTTTGTTAAGGTCTATACCTCTTTGTGCGTTATTCTTTACAGCATCAGGATAGTCAGAGTAGCTTTCTAGTTCTTCTTTCTTACCATCCTTATAGCGTTTGTCATTTCTTACAATTCTGCGTATATAAGATAGCATATCTTGTGCTTCTTCTTCTTCAAAGTCATTTATAGGTTCTTTAGGTCTTTCCATCTTGTCAATGAAATAACCCTCTATTGAGAAGCCTTTTACTTTGCCTGTTTTTACATAGTCATTCCAAACCTCATCGTTGTTTACTTTAACAACACCCATCCAAGTACCCACAGGCACGTTTAAGCCATACTTTCTAGACTTATCGTGTGTTTCATCTTCTACTAGCCAACTCTCTACTAGCGTAAGCCCATTTAGGCTGTGTTGGTGTTCTAGTGTGCTGTTGTTCTGATTGCCTTTCATAAGGTACATTTCAGCAGCCTTACGGATAGTGTCTTTAGAGAAGTAAATATAATACTCATCTTCTCCTTTACGTCTGTATATAGGTTTGTTAGGAATAAGTAAAGCACCTACTAATAGTTGTTTGTCTATTTGCGCTAGTTGTACTTCTTCGTTTTTTAGTGCAACAAAGTCTTCTTCAATGGCAGGGTTTTCTACAATAGAGATAGCCTCTATACCCTCTACACTATTTTCATCTAAAATAAGTTCAACTATCCTCATATAACTATAACGTTTATTTTTTATATTTTACTATATTGATGCGCCCTCTACTATATTACGCTCTAAACTTTGTGCAGTTGTTACGTCTTGTGATGTTACAAACGCTTTAATAGGTCTTTCATTTTGACCTGCTATTGTTTCTGCTAATTGGTTTCCTGCTCCTGCTCCTACTAAATTAAATGCAGGGGGTTGTGGTGCGCTTGGTCTACTTGGTGCGCTTACGCTTGGTGTACCTCCTCCACCTGCTACTTGTGGTGTTTTAGTAGATGCGATGGCTTTAACATTTGCTAAACCTGCTACTGTCGCTGCTGCTGCTGCTGCAAACCCTAATGCAGGTCCTACAACAGGTATTTTAGAAAGAGATGCGTAACTATTTTGCGCACCCTGATAAGTAGCTATTAAAGCACTAGATATAGCTGCTGCCTTACCTGCTGCTGTTTCTTTACCCAAATTAGCTGCTAAACCTGCTAAACCTTGTTGAGCATAAGCGAGTTTTTGGTCTTGTGTCATTTTAGCCCAAGTAATCTCATTATCAGAAGCTTGTTCGTTAAGACCGTTTATTTTGCCATCAAAGTCTTTTTTAAGAGCAATAAGCATCTCATTCTTTTGCGCTTCGTCAGTTATCTCACGTTCTATAAGTAGCTTTTTAGCATCATAGTCTTGTTGTAACTCTAGCCTTTCTATCTCACGTTCTGACTTACCTATAAGTGCTAATTCGTTTTGTAAGTCTGTTTGTTCTCTTAAAAGTGAATTAGTGTTTGTTTGTTGCTCACTTCTAAAGCCTGTTATTTGCGCCTCAATGCCTGCCTGTTCGTTAAGTGCTTCTTGGTAGGCTATTTGTAAATCTATATTATCTTTGTTTTTAGCTAGTTCTGCTTCTGCTTGTAATACCCTAGCATTCGCATTAGCCATCATAGCTTTTTCTTGTTCGTCTAGGAGTTTACCTAATTCTTGATTAGCTTTTATACGCTCCTCAAAACTCTTACTTTCGTCATCTCTTGTTTGTCGTAACTGTTCAGCTTGTCTATCGTATTTTTCAATTAGCCCCTGATTGGCTGCTTCTGCAAGTCTAGCTGTTTTTTCTAGTTCTACATTTGCTGCTGCAGCTTTGCCTGTTTCTTTAACATATTCAGTAGTCGCTTTAACAACTTTGCTTACCGCTTCTGTGCCTTTGTCAAAAGAATTATTAACTCCTGTAAGTACGTCTATACTTTCTTTCCCTGCACTTTTAACATCGTCTAATGCACCTACAAAATCCCCTTCGAATACTTTTTTAACAGCACTTGCAATAAACCCCAGAGTATCTAAAAAACTATTAAACCTTTCTATGATATTCTCCTTGACTAAATTGCCAAATGTTTGTAGTGAACCAATAGGGTCTTCAAATATAGACTTAAAGAAATCTGTTACTATACTAGAGTTGTTTATAATAAAATTAGCAAAGTCATTAAATGCAATAGATATAAACTCAAAAGCCTTATTAAAGCCATCCGCTACTACTTGGTTTTGTTCAAATATTTCTTTTAGCTTGGCAAAGGCAGCAATAGCCAAACCAATACCTGCTGCTTTTAAAGCATTACCGATACCTTTTACACCTCTTGCTGTGTCTTTAGATGCGCTTTCAACTCCCTTTAAGCCTTCTTCTGTTTGCTTATTACCTTTAGCTACTTCTTTATTTAAATCTCCAACCTCTTGGGATAAATCCTGTATGCCTTTTAAGGCTTTGTCAGTTTTTGCTTCTAGGTCTATAATTATTTTTTCTGCCATTTCGCTTCTCTTTTAATTTTCTTACCTGCACCCATCAAACTATTAGGCAAATGATACTTACCTTTTGCTATACGGATGTTCTCTGTTTCTCCTTTTGCTAACTCTAATAAGTCTAGTATATTCTTAATCATAACTTGTTTAATAGTTCTAAATCACTTTTGCCTGTTAGCAGGTTTGTGTTTACGCTGTTTATAATATACTCCCTTCCATTTATAATAAATACATCTTTAAGTTGATAGTTTAATAATATTCTTAATGGTAAAAATGCTTTTACTTTTACTAATCTTCTCCTAGCATCAAATGTATCTACTATATAATTCTTATAGTAGTTCTCAAATAAACTGTCATCTTCTGCTAGTCCTGTATATTCATCTATCTCTGTACCAAAGTTTATAGATTGACTTGTGCCATATGTATTAGATGGTCTATTGTATGTTGATAGGGCTGCTGCTGTTCCTGTACTACTACCATTGTAAAAACTTAATTGGTTTCCACTTGTCAAAGTGTCGTTGCTTATATTTAAAATAAGAGGGTCTATATTAATAGGGTTTTGGTCTTTGTCAGTACAATAGCCGTATTGCATTAAACTTTGAGAACCATCATCTAAATCATTAAGTCTTTCATAAATCATCTTACCGAAAGGTAGTTGTACTACATACTTACCTCCTCTGTTTGTAGTTTGTACATCAGGGCTTTCGGCTGTTGTGCTTTCTAGGTCTGCAAATACCTTGTTGTTAATCTCGCTAAAGTTTATACCTAAAAATGTATTTGGTTTTTTAAATCTAAAAGCTACTTCTTGGTAAGGTATTGCGAAATTAACATTACCCTCATTAACATCAACAAACTCACTAATATCATAAGAAGAACCTGCTGTGTAAAAATTATCTAAAGTCATAACCTTAATCTTACCGTCATCTTGTACAAAAGCTGTAAGGTTAAACATCTTAAATAGTCCTGTGAGAAAATCAATAACTTTTAAATCAGGCATTTGGTCTGATACTACTATATTACTAACAGCACCGTTTGGCGCAATAGCGTTGCCTGTAATTGTTGTGTCATAATTTGTAATAGAACCACCACCACTTGGGTTAAATATCGAATACCTAAAGTTTATTGTAGGTGTGAATGTTATAGCAGGGTCTTCACTTGTTACCCTATATCTTATTGACCTTGTTATACCATATATAGAACCTGGTATATTAGCTGATGTAATTGAAAGCGTACCTGTGCCTGTCGCTGTTGAAATTGTAAAAGGTGTGCCTGTAACATCTTCTGTAATTATAGTGAATTGTGATGTACTTGTTGCTGTGAAGGTAGTGTAGTAGTAGTGTCCTAAACTTCCTAAAAATGAAGGTTCTGACCTTGTTGTCCATATAGCTTCGTAATTTGTGCCTGATATTAAATTCATTTTAGAATATGGACCTGAAAATGCGTTTGTGCCTTGTGAATAAGGTGTCCATTGATTAGGGCTTGCACTAGAGAAATCAAAACTTGTAATTGGCATATTAACTTCTGCTGTTCCTGTTAAGTTTAAACCTAGCGCACCTTTTACCCTACTTAACCACAAATATAAATTACCCCACAAAGGGTTGTTTGTTTCATCAAAGAAATCATCACTTGCACCACTTGTAAAAGTTAATCCTGTAAATGTTTCTATTTCATCTACAATAGCACTTAATTTTATAGCAGGTTTCAAGTCGTTGTATCTTACTCCGTGATTATGTGAACCGCTACCACCTCCACTTGTATCATAATGTAAATTACGGTCATTAGCAGTATTTGTACCACTATCATAAAACAATCTTTCAGTATGTGATATTAAAGGATAGCGTATTGCCCCACTTGCTAAACTACTTTCTAATCCTGTTTTTACAGTTGATACTCCATAGGTGTGGTCGTAAGTAGTAACTCCCTGAAATACCGTACTTAATTTAGTTTCTTTTAGTTTTGTTTTTAAATCTACTGTTTCTCCAAAGAATGTAATTTTGTACGAGTGTGGTTTGTTGTTTTTTAAAGTAACACCATCAAGCCCTATAAAACCCTTTCTAAATGGCAGGTTGTTTAGTTCTATAATTCCTGACACTAAATCATTAGCATTAAACGAGTATGCTAAATCAATGTTGTAATCGTAATAGTGTTTAAATATCTTATTGTTAGCCTTACTTGCAGGTACATTAAAAGATTGACTAAATGCAGTAAATATAGAACCTATGTCTTTTACGTTTTGGATGCTGTCTGTTATTGTAACACTTTCATCCTTAAAAAGTTCTACCCTTTGGTCTGATATGTATAGCTGTATTACCTGCACTATCTTATATTGTTTATTTTGTCAAATGCAAATTCAAACTCTAACGTGTATTGCACAAGCCTATCATTGACTGATGTTTTAAATTGCAATGATTTTGTTTTAGGTATAATAGGAGAAGTAGTGCCATCTTTTGTTAGCCATATATGCTCGCTCAATAATAGTTCTTCTAATACTAGGTTGTAATTGTCAGCAACAAAAGGAGTGTTTAAGCTAATAGTTTCTTTAGCGTTTACGTTGTATGTAGATACTTGATGCCTTGTTATGTCGTATGTTGCAGGGCTTGTATTTGTTACAAGGTTAGATTTATAGTTTTCAGAACTTACATTTACTGTTTCTTGCTGTTTAAAGAAAAAATACAATTCTTGTAGTGCGCCAAACTTATTGACAAAAGTAACCTTTGTAGAACCAAACTTTGTATCGCAAACCCTATTGATTGTAAACGTTACTAAAGGACTACCTATTTGTTTTATTGTGTCTGTTGTAGATATAGCTATCTGACCCGTTAAGTAGTTTATAGGTATGTAACTAGCTGTGTTGTCAGGTAAGTAAATATCTGTGTTTGTTTGTATAGCTTGACCTGTACCACCTATTGTTGGGTTTATACCCTCGCTAAACTCTCCATATCCATCATAGCCTACGTCTGAAACAGGTGATAGTGCAGTTGCAGTTCCTGTACCATTAAGCCCTGTGTATTGTGTTAGAGTTGTACTTATAGCTATTGTAGATGCAGGGTTACTTAACCCAAAAGTATGTGTTATATAATCTCTTGCTATCTCTGATATATCAAATACCACCACATTGTTAATAGCGTTTTTTGTAATTGTGTATCTTAACGTACCTTCAATACTAACCGCTATATTGGCAGATAACATACCAACAGCAGTAGTAGATTTATATTGTGGAGAACGTAGTAATAAGTTTGCCATAGTTATTTTCTTTCATATGATGATGATGATATAAACTCCTCTAAATCTAGTTTATATGCTTCTATTATTTCTTTTGGTAGTTTCTCGTATGCTTGTTCAAAACTTCTACTAAAAAACTGTGTAGCTTTTATACCTTTCTTTTTGATTGACTGTGCTATAATAAACCCTATTGTTTTGTATGTGCCTTTTGCAAACTTACCCTTGTCTCTTAATCTAAATCCTTTCTTTTTAGCCCACTTACCAAAGATGCCTGTTGCAGCTTCTAGTCCTATAAGGTTAGAACTTGGCTTGTAGCTAAATGGTGTTTTCTTATTTTCTACATAGTTAGACTTTGTACCTTTTACACCCCTGTCTACAAATTGACCGTACTCATTCATTAGGAAGTGTATCACAAAAGAACTAGGAGTTGTGTCTAACTTGTATTTAAGGCTATTGTACAAGGACTTATTGACATTCATCTTACCTTTTGTAAGTCGTGTCCTAGATTGCTGTATAACCCTCTTGGCAAATTTCTCTAGTATGTCCTCTGTATTGTCTAACACAAGTTTTGGTCGTTAGGTATTTGTATGCTGATGTTACAACTCCATCCTGCTAGTTCATTCTCAAACCTATCATAGAAAGGCTCACAAGTAGGGTCGCCTGTTAATTGAAACATATCTCTATATAGTGTGCCTTGTCTTAAAACACCTGTCAGTTTGTTTATTACAGCTAGTTGAGTGTTTAGTATGTCTTGCTCGTTATTGTTTCCTATAAACACATCTGTTGTACTTGACTTTGATGTGTCTAC
>JGI24006J15134_10001156_pt1 | contig 15189 bp, 21 predicted proteins | sample LinPmetageLP53_FD_15134 | JGI IMG/M metagenome (IMG submission 15134)
ATCGCGAGATTACAGAAGAGACATACGGATTCCTTATCTTCCAAGAGCAGATTGCACTTCTTGCGCATAAGCTTGGGGGCTTGACACTTGATGAGGGCAACCTTCTCCGTAAAATTCTTACTAAGAAGGGAACAGGCAAGGATGACAAGCGCAGCAAGTTGCGTATTAAATTTATTGATGGTTGCGAGAAGAACGGCATCCCCAAAGATAAAGCTATGGTCATGTGGAATAAATTCGCTTACTTCTCTGGTTATGGCTTTAACAAATCCCACGCTGTCGCATATAGTATGATCTCTTATCAATGCGCTTGGCTTTGGACTCATTACCCTGCCGAATGGATGGCGGCTTTCTTGGATAAAGAACCAGAGAAGCGGAAAGAGAAGACAATTAATATCGCCAAGAGTTACGGATTTGATATCGAATCTCTGGACATCAATAAGTCAGGTAGAGTTTGGGAGATCTCAGAGGATGGCAAGACATTGATTCAGCCGCTATCTTCCATTAAAGGCGTCGGTGACGCTGCCATTGACCAGATCGTTGCTCATCGTCCATTCGCAGACGCAGAGGATTTACTTTTCCACGAAGAGGTCATATACGGCAAATTAAATAAAAAGACGCTGGATGCACTATGTCGTGGCGGAGCATTGGACAAACTAGTTGATGACCAATTTACCGGTCGTAAACACTTTTGGTCTGCGTGTATCGTGGACCGCCCAAAGACCAAAAAGAAGTTGACAGAGAATATTGAGATATACAGGGATGAGGGCGATTTCTCCGATGATGAGATTATTCAATTTAAAGCCGAACTCACCGGTATGTTTCCGCTGAATCTGGTTATATCCCACGATTCCGTTGAGCAGTTGAAGCAGCGCGGGGTACCTCCTATCTCAGAGTATGATCGTGATCTTGGATTATGTTGGTTCATCCCGCGTAAGATCGTAGTCAAGAAGACCAAGAGAGGCAAGACGTTTTGGGTTGTCGAGACTGTAGATTCTAACAACGAAAACACAAAGATTCGCTGTTGGGGAGTTCGTCCGGATAAAGATCATATTCAGGTTAACCGTCCGTATATGGCAGCACTGGACTACAATGAGGATTGGGGCTTTTCAACGAGATGTGTTGGCAAAACTTTCAGGATGATTGGTTTTCGCTAAATTCATCAATGATATAAGCAACTTCGATGAGAACTCCGCCATCTGGTATAACTTCAAAGACTACGATATTTCTGGAAGCATCATAATACCAACCACTAATTGTATCGACACCATCCAAGAATACTCTTACGCTACCCTCAGCGGGAACGTGAGTTAGGGAAATTTCTTCATAGGGGTCAGTACCATCGATTGCATCTTGAACCCCTTGTGACCAATCATTCGAGCAGATGTCAATTACTGCGCCATTAAAATTATTGGCCGCTTCAGTATATCGCTCGCCAACTACATCAGATGTGGGAATCGGATTACAAACTGTCTCATCGGCACTTAAATTAACAATGGATGCAACAAAAGTAGAGCCTGGGTGCTTTAAACTGGAGAACCAATCAGCAAAATCACCAACAAAAGGAAAATCACTGGTGCTTTGCTCGTCTTCATCGGAGACAAAGACAACTAGAAGTGCCGCATCTTCTCGCATCCACCAATCAGAATAATCATTGTATTTTAAATAATTATAGATGGCTGAAAACCCTCTTTCATCAATGCCAGATAGATTCTGCATGTCAGCAAACAAATCGATTAGCATATCTAAGCTATCACCAGGGATAATTGGAAACAAATCATATCCAAGTGCAGAGTCTGGGTCAGTAGAAATAATATTTAATCTCCAACCAGATTCAGGTAAAGAATTGAGCATCGCCTCAATTCCGGCAATAATCCTGTCCGAATCGTTGGTCATTGAACCACTCTGGTCGATAATCCAGATAATATCTATACCATTGATGGTTTGCCTCTGAAACATAGAATCAACCCAGACATCCCCTTCAATAGCGGTGTCTTGCTGGTATTGCTGGTTTATTATCTGTTCTGGTGGAAGTATGCCGTAGTCTGGTGAACAGGCTGTGAGAAGTAGACTCATTAATAATAGAGCAGTTCTTCGAATCACACGGCAAACCTCCGCTTTCTATCAGTAACTATGCAGTCCAAAGTAAGAAATACTTTTTTTTATTAAATATCAAAAAAAATCTTGACAGATGGCAATCCCTTTGCTATACTAAGAGAGCCTAACAAAAGGAGTCAACCAATGGCGAAATCACATGAAGAGAAGCAAAACTTTGCAAAGCAATATATCCGTAGTCTCAAGGCTATTGAGGATGAAATGGAAGTCTATAAGGATCAAAAGCGTGATCTCCGCGATGAATATCGTGAGCAGGGCTGGTTAACAACTCATGAGCTTGCGGCTACTGTCCGTGCTTATCGTCTTGTTACTCAAGCCAACAAGGGTAAGCTCGACCTTGATGAACTTTGGGAAAACATCGAGATGTTTACTAAAGAGACTCGTGGCCCTGAAATCGAAGGACAAGAGGCGACATGATACTTAAATATTCAAAGGTCCGACCCGGTGTATATACCCCTATTAGGGCTAATCCATCGGATGCGGGCCTTGACCTGTGCTATAGCCCAGATAGATTTAAGCTGGGCGATTACGACAAGTTGGGAAATTTTATCGACATTGAAGGTAGGCTGGAAATTCCTGTTGCTGGGTCTGTATTGATTCCGACAGGAATAAAGCTGGAAATCCCTCACGGGTATTGTTTTGAGATTAAAAATCGTTCAGGCAACGCTGCCAAGAAGCAGTTAATTGTTGGTGCGTGTGTTGTAGATTCTGGCTATGAGGGTGAGATTTTTGTAAATCTTCATAATATTGGGTCGAAACATTTTATTGTAAATCCTGGCATGAAGGTGGCACAAGGCTTGCTTTTACTCGCCCCACCGTTTCGCTTGTATGAGGTGAAGGAATCAGAATTATACCAAGATTCAATTACAATCAGCAATAGGGCTGATGGGGCATTGGGGAGTACGGATGGGTAATAAAAAGAAAATCGATTATGAAGAAATAGAGCGCCAAAACCAAATGATTGTTGATATCGGCCGGGCGATGCTATTAGAACCTTTGTCGCAGGAATTACAAGAAGTGGTACCGGGGACAAATGAGATAGTATTGTCCCAAGAAGAATGTGTGCCGTTTGGCTATAGTGACCCACTGATTCCGTCGGAAACTTCGACCTCTGGAACAAGGACTCCACATGGTATTCGAGAGCAAGAAGAAGTATTTTGTCTTCATTGTGCGTCCATTTTTCCGGCTTCCCAACTGAAGAGAGATCAGTTTGGTAACTTGGCCGGCTGCGGCTCTAAGAGCGATCCTGAATGTGACGGTGCCGGGTTTGGAGTAGATCTTCACAATCCAGCAAGTGATTTTTCCTTGGGCACCATGCACGGCTGGGACACATCGCCACAAGAAGCGCGCAGAAAGGGATATATAGGACATAATAATGGATAAAAATACAAAACAAACTATATTTAGCTCTAAGTCAACGGAATGGGCTACACCACAAGATTTTTATAATAAATTAAATAGAGATTTTGGACCCTTCACGCTGGATCCATGTTCTGATGGGACAAACAATAAAACCTCAAAACACTTTACTGCTAAAGATGACGGACTTAATAAAAGTTGGGCTAGAAACAGGGTCTTCATGAATCCCCCTTACGGTAGAGCTATCAAAGATTGGCTCAAAAAAGCTTATGAAGAGGGAAAAAAGCCCAATACGACGGTTGTGTGTCTGATTCCAGCGCGCACCGACACGAAGTATTGGCACGATTATGTGATGAAGGCGCAGGCGATATACTTTATAAAAGGTAGGTTGAAGTTTGGAGATTCAGAGAATTCTGCTCCGTTCCCGTCTGCTGTTGTGATTTTCACATCAGCGCTAGCGCCATACGGAACGTTGGTTAGGACAATGGAACGTGAATAGGAAGCAGCGAAGAGAAGCGGAACGAAAGCGCAAGAAAGGAGATCCTAACCAGAAGATGGCGGATCAAGTTAGCTTATTTCACAAGCTACCAGACAAGTGCGATGCATGCTCTGGAGAATTTGACAAGAAAAATAAAGAAATGGCATTTTCTTGGAGTGTGGTTGTAAATGGTGAAACAGTTCGTCTGTTTTGCCCGGAGTGTATCAGAAAGACAAAAGAAGCTATCAAACAAACAGGAGGTAATGATGGGCAACAAGAGTCGAATCAATAGAGGCCAACAGCGCCGAGAAGAGTTGAGAGAGGAGGCAGAAGACCGTCAGGCGCACCGCCAGTCGATTTCTAACGAGGAGCAGGTCCAACGGCTCAATGAGCGGCTAGGAGAGGACCAGGGAGCCTCTAAGGAGCGTGTAAGGCTCTGGCATCTCATTGAAGAGGAGCGGGCCGAAATTAAGCGCGCAGAGCGTCGAGGAGGCAAGAAGAATGGTAACCAGACTCAGTAAGAGGGGGCTGCAAAAAATTCTGTCAGGGCAAGTTAAAGCACCTACAAAATGTATAATTAAATTTTACAGCACTCGTTGTCACTATTGTCGTGAATTAAAGCCAATATTTGATATATTGTCGGATGAGTTTAACAATATTAATTTTTTTGTATTCAATATCGCAGATTACCCGGATGTTGAAAAGGTGCTCGATTTTAAGGGTGTTCCGAGTGTTTGTATGGTAGAGAGTGGCTCTAACAAGCCTCGACGAAAATTTATTAATGAACCAGTTGACCCGGATAAAAAAACGTGGTATACTGGTAACAACATTAGAAATTTTTTAAGGGAGTTTTAATGCAGAAAAGTTTATCATATGATGATGTGCTATTAGTTCCACAGTATAGCGATATAAAAAGTCGAGCAGAAGTAAGCACATCAACCAATTTAGGCGCAGGGTTAATATTAGACCTGCCAATTATTTCTTCCCCTATGGACACTATTACAGAAACTTCAATGGCTTTTGTTGTGGGTACTATGGGAGGGACTGGTATTATTCATCGATATAATACTATTGAAGTGCAAACAAATATTGTCAAAGAAGTCAATGGATGTTTTGCTCACGAACAGCATATTCCCGGCGCACGCCCCAAAGTTGGCGCTGCAGTCGGAGTTACAGGTGACTTCATCGAAAGAGCACAAGCGCTGGTATTTGCTGGCGTACACTATATTTGCGTTGACGTAGCGCACGGACATCATTTATTAATGAAAGAAGCGTTGCACAATTTAAAAAAGTCACTTCCGTCTGGGCTTCATATTATGGCTGGAAATGTCGCAACCCTTGATGGAATCAATGATTTGGCTGATTGGGGTGCTAACTCGGTGCGCTGTAATATCGGTGGTGGTTCTATATGTTCCACAAGAATCCAGACCGGACACGGCATACCGGGTTTTCAAACAATTGTCGAGTGTGCCAAGACAGACAGAGATGTTACCATCATTGCAGACGGAGGCATTCGTAACGCGGGAGACATTGTAAAGGCACTCGCTGCGGGCGCTGACGCTGTAATGTGTGGCTCTTTATTGTCTGGGACTCATGAGACACCGGGTGACATTTTAAAAGACAAGTACGGCTCTTGGAAGACCTACAGGGGCATGGCGAGCAAGGAGGCTCAATTGAGTTGGAGAGGAAATTACTCTTCATACGAAGGTGTCTCCAGTCATGTGCCTTATCGTGGCTATGTTGATGATATACTCGCAGACCTAAAAAGGAACATTAGAAGCGGCCTAAGTTATTCAGGTGCCAGAAGCATCAGAGAACTTCAGGCCAAGGCAGTGTTTATTCGTCAAACTTCCGCTGGTGTCACCGAGAGCAATACTCATATCGCCGGCAAAAGTAGGAAGTGGTAATGTCTAACGATTATCAGTACCAATATAATGATGAGAATGAAAAAAGAATTGTTTTTACCGATAACCTACATCGTCACACAAAACTAGTTCTAAAATTAAAATATTTAAACATAACACAGGCCAAATTTTTCCGCCATATTATAACAGGAGTCCTCACAGAAGACCCTAGAGTAATGAATTATACAGAAGAGATAGCCACTCGCTCAAAAGAAAGAAAGAAGAAAGCAGAACGACTAACAGCGAAGGGCATACAAGATTATAATGATCTAGGTTTCTCCGATGATGAGGTAGAGGATCTTTTTGATGTTATTGAAGCGGAGTTTCCAGACCTATGAGAGCTAAACTACCAAAATGTTCTGCTGAGTGTGTAATTAAAGATGTTTGTTGTGAAAAAAGTGACTGTAGGGACTGGATTGATTATAAAAATGAGTATAATTGCTCCAAGATATCTATTTATTTACATGGGCGTATGACGTTAAAGCAAGTTGCTGAACGTCTTGGGGTATCAATCGCAAGAGTTAAGCAAGTGGAAACCAAAGCTTTATCACGGTTAAAAACCGTTTTACTAAATAAATGTGATAGTTTTGGTGTTTATGAATCATGACCACTATTTATTGATGAGTTTATTGAAGGAGATATTATAATGGCTCGTAGAAAAACAAAGCGACTTTTAAGTGAAGGAGAGATGCGCAGGTTTATGAAGCTTGCTTCAATTTCTCCAATGAATGAGATGGGATATGGCATGGACCCAGCCCAGCGTGATGACGAAGAAGAGATGCCAATGGGCGATGAAGAGATGGAAGTCTCCGCCGCAGAGGTCGAAGCAGACCCGGCAATGGATGATATGCCAGAAGAGCCAGCAATGGACGACTTGGAGATGGGCGCAGAAGAGCCTGCTGTTGAAGCAGGAATGGTTGATGTAGAAGATTTTATGTCAGCTTTAGAAGCTGCTCTAGAGGATGTGACTGGGGAAGAAGTCAGCGCAGTGGTTGATATGGAAGAACCCGGCGACGAGATGGCACCAGAGGAAGGAGGTGGCGAACCACCCATGGAAATGCCTGAAGAACCAGCCATGGCTATGATGGATGACGAAGAAGAGGAAGAAGACATGATGGAGAACATCGACGAACTCGCAGAGGCAATTGCCCGTCGTGTGCGTCGTAAGCTTTCCGAGAGCCGCCGCTCGGCAAAACGCAGCGTCAAAAAAGCAAAGACTGTTGACCGCGTTGCAGATAGAGTGGTGAAGCGTCTTCAGGAAGAGAATCGTGCCAAAGAAACATTAGAAAAAAAAGCCGATATTCTTACTGATAGAATCTTCAAGAGATTGATGAAAGAAAGTCGTTGACATTTTTCTACGAGTCTGCTATAATAATAACCATCAGCGAAATGTCTGGTGGTTATTTTTTTTAGGGGTTCTGAGTGTTTGGCACAATAATATTATATTTCTTGTTATTCGCATTTGGCTGGACAAGCTGCCTTTTGTTCTATTTTGGCAAAAGTATTAACTTTTATATAAAAGTAGTTAATCTAAGTCAATTGTTGTCACTATTTATATTAGCAAGATCAATGGAACACTTTGCATATGCAAAAGGATTCCGGATTAAAACCATGATTGATAACGGTGATAGCAAACATAATGTTGTAGCAACAAATCTTCAGTTTGAAGATGAAATTAATTTTTTTAAGGAATCCACAATTAAAGAACTTTTAGCCATTCAAATCCAAGAGCCGGCTTTCAAAAATTTTGAAAACTGGGAAACGAGTATGATATTTTTGGCAACCAACATAGACCGGATCAAAACGTTCATGAATAAACACAAGGGAGAATCATGATTAATCGACTTAAGGGCATCATAAAGAAGATATTGACTGGAGAAGAAGAGAAGAAGATCATAGTCTTAGCCGGCAATGAAGGCAAACCCGACTTAGATTTACGAATCGTTGGCTTATTCTCTAGCGTTGACGAAGAGAAAGTTTCAGAGCTTGCAACTGGCTTATTATATATGAATGAACTCAATAAAGCCGAAAAGGATGAGACTAAGAGGAAGGACATTGATTTTTATGTCTCTACCTACGGTGGCAGCGCTGACGATATGTTTGCTCTGTACGACATTATGAAAGGAGTTCAGAAAATATCGAATATACGCACAATCGGTATGGGCAAAGTTATGTCAGCGGGTGTTCTCATTCTTGCAGCCGGCACACATGGTAAACGCCAGATAGGTAAGAACTGTCGCGTTATGATTCATTCGGTGGCTGCTGGAAATCATGGCGAACTTAACCATATGATTAACGAGCTTGAAGAAATAAAGAACATGCAAGAAATGTACATTAAATGTTTGGTGTCAGAAACAAAAATGACAGAAACTGTGCTAAGAAACATGCTGGAACGTGGTGTGAATGTCTATTTAACTGCAGAAGAAGCGGTTGAGTATGGAATTGCTGACAAAATTGTTTAGGAGTTAATATAAATGTTTGATTTAGATAAGTTGATCAACGAGGCATATGGAGAGGACACACTGTCTTTCGAGAAACTCACAGAGATGGTAGAGAACATAGTAGTTCTTCAGGAATCATTTGGGATCTTGGGCGAGGAAGCACTATCTGCTGCGGTACAAGACGCCACAGAAGAGGCCAAGTCATCTTTGCCTCCGGAGTGGTACAAGTTGCTTCCCAAACTTGAAATCAGTGAACGCTGGGGTATGGCGGATACGAATGACAATACTGCGCGCCAACAATTTGAAACGTACATGTCAGCCATTGGCGGCAACACAGTTAAAGAAAAATTGAACAATATTGTTACCTTCGTCAACAACAAGGCAAAAGTCACTGACACTAGAAAAGTCCTTTCTAATATTATATTTCTAGATTTGCTATCCACAGTGGTCAATAATTTTTCACCTTCCGGTGCCGGTTTCTTATTTGAGGCATTCTTAGCTGGATTATTGGGTGGAACCCAGATGATTGGAAAAACCGAAGAAGGCGTTTTAGATATCGATGATTTGGTTGATGCTGAAGGAAGGCCAATATCCCTTAAATTACTGACTCCATCGACTCCGATTAAGGGTAGTATAAAAAATCTTTTATCGTTTCTGGCGCACTCCGAAAAGGCAGATCAAATCGGAGGAGGTATTATATATTTGTGTGTATATAAATACGGAAAAGATAAATCTCAAGCATTAGGTTTTCATGAATTTAAAATCACCGGGGAAAATGTATATTATTGGCTTTCTGATGAGCTTGGGTTTAAAACAGTGTTAAGTGAAAAAATAACATATGACCCAGAAAAAGCTGTTTTTGGTGGAATTCCACAACTGCAGCCAATACCATCAGATAGAGAAACCACTCAAGCTGATTTAGATAGACGAGAAAAAGAAACACAAGAGCAATATAAAAAGTTGATGGCTTTCCAAAAGCAAAATGATCTAAAAATCCGCACATCATATGGCAGTATATCCAACGAGGAAAGCCCCATTAAGCCAATTGGCTTCCCGACAACAAAACAGATGACCGGAGTGATTGAGTTGGTTAAAGATAAGTTTAATGCTGTGGGACAACCAAACCTTAAAGTGCTAAAAGATAAAATTGAGGCTTTGGGTGTAACGATCCCCGATGAAGTTGAAATCGATCGAACAGATTTTTCTAATTTATCTGATGATGAAATCCAAAATATTTGGATTGCGCGCCGAGGATTACGGAAAAAAGCAAATCAAAGCGGCTCTAAAGCTGCAAAAGCCGATTATAAAGCTTCAGAGTTTGATATGATGAAGGCTGCCTTCTTTGGTGATAAATTGCCGGGTGCATTTGCAAAGTTCGGCCCTGCGCCGATTTTGCAACCAGCAATTGATATTTTGACCAGCCCCGCTGCCGAAGATGGTCTACAAATTATGAGAGATGTAGCAAAAGAATATAAATACTCTGCGATCGGAGACAGTCTAGAAAGCAAAACCGAAGAAGAGTTAAAAGCTTTGGGTGTTGACGGTATTAATAAACTAAGAGCAGCGCGCAAAAAGATAAGAGATGACTTGCGCGCCGGTGCGCGGTCTGATAATCCATATATGGGTTATTTCAAAAACACTTTTAGTAAAGCGGTTGCCACGAATATAGATACAGGCCCCGGCGCAGAACAAAGCATAGAACAGTTACAAACTATGTTTAGAGACAGCGCGCCAAAATCTGATGGAAGGCAACAATGGCTTGATGCGATGATGGGTCGATATATTCGTGGCGCTGCACGATCTGCTGCGGCCACTAAAGAGAAAAAAGTAACAAGCGAGAGTTTGATACTGGAGTCAAAAGAATCACAATTTGAAATCAATTCAGCCTTGATTACAAAAAATAAATTGCCAGCCATATATGAGCATGAACGTCTAGGAGTTTTGAAGATCGACGAAGATTCGATTAGGCAATTGGCTACGTCTTATGCAGAGGATGTATTAAGGGATATCGCCAGGATTTTTGTGGCACTCGATAAAGTCACAAAGGGGATTACCAATTATTTCTTAGCAGGAACAGATCGAGTAACTTCTGCCGATAATGCTGTGGATGGTTTAAGCGATCTGCAGCAAGAGGTGTCGGATCAGATGAAGAGCCTACCTGCTCAAGATACAGATATTCAAACTTCTGAATAAAATAACTTGACAAATGACTCAAATGTGATTATAATTATACCATAGCATCGAGAGGTATTGATGAGAGCGTACAGCAATAAAGAAGAATTACAACAGAAAATAATTAAGGGGGCGAATATATTAGCAGATAATGTGGCTTCCACCCTTGGCCCCAGAGGCCAGAACGTCCTTCTCCAAGAAAAAGACAAGGTACCATTTATCACAAAGGATGGTGTCACTGTCGCACATTTCGTGTCGTTGGACGATCCTTTTGAGAACGCCGGCGCACAGATTTTAAAGCAAGCCGCAATTGAAACAAACGCCACAGCCGGCGACGGCACAACAACCGCAACTGTGCTAGCAAGGGCTATTTTGAATGAGTCGCAGCGCTTTATTCTTGCCGGCGTTTCTCCCATTGAGATCCAGCGTGGTCTAATAAATGCTTCAAAGCAGGTTCTGGACAATCTCGAAGAGATGGCTAAGCCTGTTCAAAGCGTAGAAGATATCAGACATGTTGCGACTATTAGCGCAAATAACGATTCAACAATTGGTGATATTATTGCCATGGCTGTTGATAAGGTAGGTCAGGACGGCAGTATTAGCATTGAGGAGTCTCGCACTATGGAGACAACCTTGGATATCACGGAAGGATTTAAAATTGATGCCGGGTATTGTGCTGGAGCCTTCATTACTGACGAACGCAGAGCCACTATGTACCATGAGAATCCTTTGATTCTTGTTACTGATTATAAAATTTCACAGGTAGAAGAGATTATGCCAATTCTGGAAATGATTGCCAGAGAAAGCCGGCCCCTAGTCATCGTTGCCGAAGAGATAGAAGGTCAGGCTCTAAGCGCACTTATCCTAAATAGCATCCGTGGCTCCTTGAAGGTTTCTGCTGTCAATGCTCCATATTATGGAGATGAGCGCAGAAATGCTATGAGCGATCTTGCTGTATCTGTAGGTGCAAAGTTCATTACTCGCGAGGGTGGCATGAAGCTTAAAGATGTGCAGATGGCAGACCTTGGAACTGCAAAGTCAGTCGAGAGCACAAAATATAAGACAACATTCGTTGGGGGCAACGCCGACTATGAGCGTATCGAAGTGCTGATTGAGCAGTTCAAGTCCTCCATAAAGCAGACAGAAGATATGCATGAGTGCGGGCAGCTACAAGGTCGCATTGTACGCCTGTCTTCGGGTGTTGCTGTCATCAGGGTCGGCGGAACAACCGCAGTTGAAATGACAGAGAGGAAGCACCGTATCGAAGATGCGCTGGAGGCTGTTCGCTCTGCTCAAGAAGGTGGCGTTGTTGGTGGCGGAGGAGCCTCGATCTATAGAGCTAGTCGCTCTTTAGAGTCCGAAACTACAGAATACCAAGCGCTAGCCAATAAGATCCTCCGCGCTGCATGCGAGGCACCCATTAGACAGATGGCAGCTAACGCAGGCGAAAGCGCTGATATCATTTTGAATGAAATTTCAAAGACTGATGTTGGAATTGGTTGGGATTTTCGAAGGAATAAGCTAGTTAGCTTAATTGAAGCCGGTATTATAGATCCGGTTAAGGTTACTCGCACAGCCCTACAGAACGCAGTTAGTTGCGCTGGTACATTAATTACTACCAAATATGGAATTGTGCAAACTGGAGAATAATAAAATATGATATGTGAGTATAAAACCGGAGAGTTGGTATATATCCCTCAATCTTCCCATGTTATGAGGGACCGGCAGATAAAGAATAAACAATTAAATTTGGAATGGGTAACCAGTACTCGACAGCCAACGCTTGGAGTTGTTGTAGAAGATGAGATAGTAATAAGAAACAATAATCCTTATTTAAAAATATATTTTTTAAAAGATGTTGTTACTCAAGTGTCAAAAACTGGATATGTTAAGATACAGAATCTTTATAAAATAAAAGGAGAAATAGATGCTGATAAAGCTAACACAAGTGATTAAAGAGCCAAGTCGTTTTCTGCTGAAAACAATATTTGTTAATCCAAGTCATGTTGTTACCATCACAGAAGATGAACACCTTAAGAGTATTAATGAAGCCAACGGACCTCTTTTGGAAGGATTGAGTCCAAGTCACGACTTCTCAAGACTTTCTATAAATTCAGGCAGCCAGTCACGTTCAATTACGGTCATTGGTAGCCCTGAGAGCGTGATGAGCGCATTGAAAAATAATAACAGACAACTGATAAAGGGATAAAAATGCCGAGGCTTACAATACAATATACAATAGAAATGGAAGAAATTGAGGAAGAAATTGAGCGGCTTATACACAAGGCCACTAGTTTGCTTAGTGAAACAGCCGAAAAAGAGCTACCGGCCGATAAAATACTGTCTTATGCGACGTTGGATCATCTAGATATGATCCGAAAGAGTCTAAATAAGATCGATCACAATCTAAATGACGCGACTAACATCATTGAAGGATATCTTCGATACCGCGCCACAAAAGAGACAGAAGTTCAACCAGAAGAATACCAGATGGAGCAGAATGAGATCGCCGCTTCAGATTAATACTTCAAAAGCCGCAGCCGTTTTAAAAAAAATAATGCCGGAAGGTAGTACGATTAGTTCTTTCTTTTTTTATGATGGGACTGTGGAGGTGGCACTAGCGAATTCGAACCGCACAGTGGTTGCACACACAAACAAATATCCGGTATACGAATTTTGGATTACACTAATCAAAGATGCGGAAGGGCTAGCCACTGCGGCTGAATTTATGCATGAGAGGCTATTAGAACCTCAGATGTATTTGTTGCAAGAAAACTGGATTTCTTACGAGAGACAAAGAGATAGAGCTACATTTTTTTATATTCTCAGTAAGTGTTCTGAGTCCGGACTTGCTTCGTGTGGAAAAATTGATAAAAATCGACTAACCACTCGTCATATCGGAAACTTAAAACGATTTAAGATAAAAAATTTATACCCCTTTTATGACAATGCAAAAGATCCCCTTGAGGGAATCAAGACGGCAAAGGATACTAATTTTTTATTTTTGCCGGTTGGTGATTATAGTTACAATTTATTCGATCAAGGAAAGAATCTTGGTCCCGATATGTCTCTTATTAATCATACAGATATTAGAAGAGCATTAAAGGAAACTAAAAAGAAATGGGTTATGATTTATAATAAACATCCAGCAATTTTTAAGCTTTATGAAGATAGAAATATAATTATGATCGATAAACACGGCAATAAAACATCACATAAACAAAGGTGCAGGGAAATTATTATAAATAATTTTGTTTCAGTTTAACATACTGGCCGCACTACTTACTAATGGCGCATATTTTAGGATTTTAAGAGATGAAATTGAACGCAACTGATAAATGGTTTAGATATATATCTGGTGAAGAAATTAACGAGGCTAAGCGTGGAATCGACCTAAGACTCTATAAGGTGGTTCTAGGCATAGTTATAGATTTAGACGCTGCAGGTTCAGACGGACAGATCGAAAACCAGATTCGAGGCATCGAGGGAGTTACAACTGTTACTCATATGTCGGATAAGCAAAAAAAAGTTATAACCGGTAAGCATTATCGAGAATATGAGATAAAATTCGAGATTTTTGGTGCCGAATCTAGAGATCGATATCGAGACTTAACTTTGGCACCAGCTATTGCTCGCGATGTTAGAGGGGCAAAAATAGTTGCTCGCGGCAGAATAGAAAAGGTTGAAGCCGGCTTAAGCGAATCACAATGGGGCGGGAGAGCATATGCAACAGCCTTGACCCATAATAGTCCAGAGATGCCTCATACGCCAGCCCTAACTATTGATGCAATTTTAGATGATTGGATGTATGGCTCGGTTCAAGCCTATGATACGCCAATGAACACCACCGACATGGCCTATCATGTGATGGTGCCGGTTGACGAATTGTGGGAGCTTTGCGGTAGATATTACAGAGGTTCAAGACAAGACTTTGATGGTAGATATCAGAATTTTATAAAGGATGGGCCTCAAAATCCGGTATTTGTAGCAGTAGGAAGAAATGGGAGAGTAAAATTAACTGGCAACGAAGATGATGTCTGGTTTGCCAAAAAATCTGGAGTCAAAGAGCTTCCAGTATTTTTTAGTTATCAAAGACAAGTATAAGGAGAGACACAAAATGACCAGCGCAAATAAAAAACTTATTTTATTATTCATCCTAATAGGGATCTTCACAGGAATAATGTTAACAAACGCACCGGTCATCGACGACTATGCTAAGTTTTTAGCTAGACGATACACAGAGTCTATTCCCGAGACTGAAATTATTCAGATTTCATCTAATTTAGACAGAGAAGAAGTCAAGACTGTCAATATATCTGTCAATAGCGCTGTTCGAATCTTATCGAGAAATACAGAGGGGATGATTGCTGGTTCAACCGGCACTTTGTTCGAGCATGACGATGTATATTATGTTGTCACCGTCGCACATGGTCTGGTAGGCGATTGTTCAGCAACTATAGTGTGGACAGGTCAGAAAAATTTAACCCCTTGCCGCAACATTGTTGTAATAGACAGAGAGACTGACTACGCAATATTGCGCATTGATGAACCTTTAAGCGTCGAAGCAGTTACACTCAAAGAAGTAGTCCCGCGTGAAAGGCAATGGTCAAAGCTTCTATCTTTACAGAATAAAATTTTCTACACAGGTTTCCCAAATAGTGTTGGCCCTCTTACTATATCGGGCCGCATAATAGGTTTTTCAGAAAACGACTATATATTTATC
>JGI24006J15134_10001157_pt1 | contig 15188 bp, 21 predicted proteins | sample LinPmetageLP53_FD_15134 | JGI IMG/M metagenome (IMG submission 15134)
ATTTTGGGTTGAAGATGAAGAAGGCAACGGTAAATTATACACCACTAAAATGGATTACGACCATTCATTTATTGCTTCCCTAATAGAGTTGGAAGATTTAGTGCCAATAGAAGGAAGTGAGTGAATGAATTGCGATTGGTATTGGAATGGAGAAATGAGTCCATTAGGTGCGAAGATATGGCTATGCCTCAAGTGTGGAGAAAAGCATATCAAGAAAAATCTTTCAAGTAGCAACCGAAAACCCAACAAGAAAGATTGCGGAGAGGAATGATATGGTAAAGTGCGGTTATTCTAAGTGTGATAATCATTTTAATGGTTATTTCAATCCACACCATGTCCCCGAAACCTGTGCAAAAGTCACCAAAGAAGGTGAAACATTTTATTGTTGTAAAACACACATGGATTGGGATAATTAAGAACCTTCATATAGGAAAAAGCATTGTTTAATGCTTATGGATGCTCCACCGAAGGAATTGAGAATTGAGTTTCGTATCTTGGAAGAGGCTCTTGAAAGAGTCGGACCCATGAGCAAAGATAATGATAGGCTGACCTATCATTTACTCTCCACCCTCAAAGAAATGGGCCTCGCATGGCGAAGTTCCCACAAAATTGTTTTATTTGCAGGTGAAGATGAACCGGATTTTTCCGATGAATATGCACAACATCTTGACCGATTGGCAAGTGGCCTTCCGAGCGAGTGGGAATATCCAGACCCAATGGATGATGAAGAAGAATGAGTGTTGATGAAGGTTTGTATTTTATGACAGGAATGCTCCTAATTCTTTGTATCGCCAAGTATTTTTTTGGTGAGGACTGATGGGAACTTTCTGTTTAGTTTCTTTATTTTTGTTCTTCTTTGGCATGGCATTTCCACCCGATGAGTGGTATTAAGTAAGTGCCAACACCCCTAAATTAATATGCCGAGTATAGCATATACTATTGATATTCACGAAGATGCGTGGTTTGCCCTACACCTTAATGGAACTCATCAAGCACTACCCGAAGGAGATTTCAAAATAGTCGCCGATGATAAAGTTTGGTTAGTGGAGAGAAAAACTTGGGGAGATGCGTATTCCTCTTTTCGGAGTAAAAGGTTGGAAGACCAACTTTCCCGAATGTTATTGGCAACGCCAAATACTATCCTACTAATTGAGGGGAGAAAGGAATCTGTTTATACTCAAGATAGACAACAAATCAAGAATCTGCAAACAGCCCTCAATAGGTTTTCAGCGGAAGTGTGTCCCGTAGTCTATACCGGAGGCAAGGAAGATTCATTNAANTGGNTNAAGTCTATTGGCCAAAGAATTGAAAACGACCAATTCGGAGTATTAGTTAGGAAACCTACTATGGTATCATCTTCCCGCAACAAACATCATGCTTTGTTAGAGTCAATTCCGGGTGTCGGACGCACTACGGCTAAGAAAATATACACTCACTATGGGAACCTTGTGGAAATGGTAACTAACTGGCCGGAGGCGAAATCGGCGGGACTCGTAGGAATGAAAAGATTTGAGGATGTGCAAAACTTCCTTAATGCGGAGTGGGTTGAAACAAGTCGGAAACCTCTAAGTAGTAAGACTGACGAACAAACCTCACTCGGAGATATTACATGAGTAGGCATCCTATAATTCAATGTATCAAATGTGATGCACAAGTCTTGGCTAAGTTTGGCGACACCTCCGAATGCAAGTGTGGAGAGGTTATGTTGGAAGTAGCCGTAGGTGGTTACTTACGAGTGCACACGAGTAGCGACCACTACAAAGTTATATTTGAGGAGGAAGAATAGATGAGTTATTGTATTGTTTGTAATCAAAGAATTGAAATCGGAGAGCCATCGTGCACCAATAGCGAAGGTAGGCCCCTTCACCTACGATGCAACAGAAATCTATTCGTTCGCCAGCCTTGGCAACCCTAAAGTTTATTAGGGAGGGGTCCATCCCCTAAACATGGGCAGTAGTGAATGCGAAATATGCAAAGAAAATGATTACTTGGATGAGTATAGTCTTGATGATGGATATAAGACAACCCATTATATGGTTTGTAGGAATTGTGTTGAACAAGGACTCAAACTTAGAATTAAACTATTAGCAAAGGTTAAGGGGTTGCAGTAAATGGATTCTGAACAACTCCGAGAATTAGCCGAAAGATTTGATTCACTAAAAGATATGCAAATGACTGTAATGGAAGCACTTGACATGGCTCAACAAGTGGAAAACTTGTGTAATGAGTTAAACATTATGACTCCGCACCATGTTACAATGGAACTTGATGAGTGCCTTGCCGAAGTTGGTGAAGCCATTGAATTGATTGAATCTATGAAATAGATGGCATTAAATAGTCGTGTGTATAATCACACTACATGACTTTCGGACATGACTTTTTCGGTAATAATAATTTTAATACTGAAACTTTAGGTCCCGGCGGAGAAGAAGACAACTCCGGACTAATTGGACCCGGTGGAGAGCAACAACCCGAACAAACTACTGTGTCGGACACAGAAACCATGAGTGATATTCAATATCTATCTATGAGGACTGGATATTCCACACCTGCAATTTTTGGACTGACCCTTTTAGGATTTGGTGTTTTTATGGTTGGAATGGGCCAATTAATTAAACTGGTTGAAGATACTGAATAGTTTTGATTAGAACTAAGAAGTAATGAAAGTCATTAAGTAGTCAAAAGGGCTACGAAAAGGTATGCAGTTTAACCCGCTCCGTTTAGATGAAGGCGACTTAGGTTTGATAGTCGGTGCAGCCGTGTTTGTTTCTTTTATGTTAGAGAATTGGGTTAATCATTCTGTCGCCGAAGCCGGAGAGGACAAAACCTCTTTTCTATCAGCCCTCGCCACCCCTCCACCATTAGGAGTGTTTGCGGGCATGGCGGGAGTGACGCTGATATTCAGCGCAATTGCCGCATATACAGCCAATGAAACAACTGAATTGATTGAAGGTTCCAAGTTTTACATTACACCAAGGTTGTCATCGGGTGAGGGAGAAGTATGAGTTTTGGAACAGATTTTTTCGGTAACCAACCTTTCCGTATGGAAGAGAACAATAGCATAGGGAGTGCCGTGCAGAATTGGTTAGATACACTTTGCACACACAATGTTGATGCCATAGTTTCACTTTATGCTCCCGAAGGCATATTGTTAGGGACAGTTGCTAAGGAAATCGCACAAGGGCAAGCAGAAATTAGGAAATACTTTGAAATGTTTGTGCAGAAGAAACCGTGTGGCAAGATTACCAGCATGATGGTCCAAAACTTTGGTAATGTAAAAGTTGTGGACGGAACTTATACCTTTGAACTTCAAGACGGGAAAAAGAAATCCATAGTGGATGCTCGCTATACTTTCGTATTCCAATACAGGCGGGGTCGTTGGGTAATCATGACACATCACTCATCCAAACAACCTTAAGTAGTCGTTTAGCGGAATAGTAATTATGAAACTTAGTTTAGCGTCTGCTGGCGTAGTCGCTGGGTTGGCTACATTGGGCTGGGTAATCTTTGGAGAACAAGATACTAAGAATGCCGAAGCGAAAGAAAAGTCATGGGATGATTACCCCGATGAGTTCGTGGATGAAGTCTATCCTTACGATTCTCACCCTAACGCTGATACTTACGACATGGCCGATGTGGAGAATCAATATCGCATTTGGGAAAACAAGATTGCTGATATGGAAGCCGAATATCAACCTAACCAAACTTTAGAAGATTATGATAATGAGGGATTAACACATTCTTCGGCAATTGACGGTTACGAACCATTCAAGTATTCAGTAATGACAAGTCGTGCTGAAACACTTAGTAAGACTTCATGTTGTTGTGGAGCCGATGAAGCCAATCCTTGTATTTGTATGAAGCAGCCCGAACCTATGCAATGTTCCGCTAAAGAACCTATGTGTCCTTGTTACAAGGAATTAGCAAAGGCCAAAATGGGGGCTGAAACTTTGGAAGCAGAAAAAGTTTGGGGTGAGAAAATCATCTCGGGCTGGTCTGGTAGTAACTTAAGCAAAAGGAAGGCAGAATCCTTTGAAGCCTCCGGAAGTAACCGTTGGAAAGACGAAATGAAAGTTCTTTGTGATGCAATAATGGATGACAATAACAAAAGAATCCACTTGAAAGCCTATGCTCAATCCTACCTAAAGGGTGGATTAAGTAAAGCAGCCGAAGATGACGATAGTTTCCAAGCCGATAGCACCTGTTCTTGGTGTAAGAAAGAGAGTGCTAAAGTTCGTGATGTTGAGTATGGAGGTGGTGGGTCTATTTGCCCTAATTGCCATTATGCTTATCGCAAACTTGGGTATAATCCTCACAAACCTCAACACCCTTTCAAAAAGAGTGCAGAACACAAGAAGATGAATCCTATTGAAAAGCCGATGATTGCCGGAGTTACTTCCCGCATAACCGCTGACGGTCTTGAAGACTTGATGATGGCTGAAGATAAAGCAACGCCTATTCGTCATTCTCGGAGGGCGAATGGTTATTACGGGATAAAGGGTTATGACGATGCTTCCGAGGATGGATTCATATATCGTATCTATCGTTCACCCGGAACAAATGATTGGTTTAAGGCTATGGTCTATGATGATAATTCCCGGAGAGAGAGAAAGACAGGTGCTAAACACACCAGCCGTAGGTTAAATCCAAGCGGTCAAATGTCAATTACTAATGACCCCGCATATTTGCTTATCGGAGCATTCCCAAAGTTTGAGGATGCAAAGAGGGCTTTGGTATTTCGTATGATACAAGATGGCAATTATCACCACATGATAACTGATGGTAACTTGAAATGGTTGCTTAAGGGCAACCGTTAAATAGGTGAGCCACAAGTTATTGGTATATGACGACCCCTAACTACCACGATAAGGCTTGGCTCACAACTGAATACATCTCCAAGAACCGCACAATGGGCGACATTGGAAGTGAATGTGCAGTATCACCTATGACAATTCAAAACTGGTTAGACCGTCTTGAGATTCCAACACGCCCAAGAGGTCGCCGAAGTTCAGTTAATCAACCACGCATTCGTGCTAAAATGATGAGCGTTTCCAAGACTTCATACGAGAGTATGGAAGCAGAAATAACTGCTCTCAAAGAAAAACTTGCTAACATCAAGTTTGAGTGATTACTTTAAGTGGGTAATTGCGACATACAGAATGTATGGCCACCCTCAATGCTACTATCTTTGCCGGACCCTTCAAGGACATTATCAAAGGGTTAGAAACTCTTAATGAACAAGCAGTCTTTGAATTAGATAACTCCGGTTTAGTTATCAAGTGTTTGGATAATGACTACACATCAGTTTTGAGAATCCAAGCCGACAAAGAATTGTTTGAAGAATACACATTTAATTCTTCACAATCACCCCTTAAACTTGGTATTGTATTGGAGCGTTTGAAAGACATTACTAAAACACTTACGGTAAAAGATTTGGTTTCCCTTGAATATGATGGAGCGACACCACAAAACCTTACCATTTCAGCCAATGGCATTCGCCGAACAGTTCGTTTGGTAAAGTTAGACTTGATTAAACAAGTGAAGCAACTTCCAACACCCGAAGATGGATTCAAGTTTAGTGGCAATGTAGCCACCAAAGGTTTGAAGGATTTTGTTCGCACAATTCCCGCCACAGTTCAAGATTTCAAATTGATTGCTGGAAAGAACAAACTTTATCTTCAAGCCATGCACGGTGAAGAACCTATTGAATGGAATCCAACACCTAAAGATTGGGTAGTTGAAGAAGATGCAGTTACCTCCTACACGGTGGCTAAAATTAAAGAAGTCCTACACGCTGCGAAGAAATCCGAAGCCACCATTATGGGAGGTCAAGACCTACCGATTAGGATTGAGTGGATTCAAACCGAGGGTTTAACCTTCACCGCAGTAGTAGCACCAAGAATGAGCAAGAGTTGATATACAATGAGAACGAAACCGACAAATTATGAGGCCGCCAAAGCATTGGTAGCCATAGAAGAAGAAATAACTGTGCCAGCCCTCGTAGGGNGGCTTNTTGATGCCGGAAGGCGAGAGATGCCGACCAAGCGTGAGTTGTCTGCTAAGATGATGAAAGACCGTGACTTTTTGGTTATTGAGAGAGCCTCCGGAAAAACGCCGACTATCTTTCAAAGAATCAATTAGGGTCTTGAATACTTAGGTCTTGAGTCTTGTTTATGCGGCCACCGAGTCCGCCGTTCACGGCCCTTGTGCCAACCATTAAGTATCTGTAAGTGCAAGTGACTAAACCTGTGATGTGTGATGACCGAGAAGTATGAGCCGACTGATTTTGCCAGCGTGATATTTAGCCAAAGATATTCTCTTAATGGAGAGGAAAGTTGGGGTGACGCTTGTAAGCGAATTGCCACCCACATTGCATCGGCTGAACAAAATGGAAGCCGGACAAAATGGGAATCTCGTTTTACAGAAGCCCTACAATCTGCTAAGTTTATTCCCGGCGGACGCATTTGGTATGGAAGTGGCCGCCCTAAAGGACAGTTGCTTAATTGTTTCGTAGTCCCTACTGATGACAGCCGTGAAGGTTGGGGAAAGACTGTGAGCGATATGCTCGTAATTTCCGGAACCGGTGGCGGTGTGGGAATGAACTTCTCACCTATCCGCCCAAGAGGAACCTCAATTAAGGGAACCGGTGGCGAGGCTACCGGTGCAGTTTCCTTAATGGAAGTTATCAATCAAACTGGCGAAGTTATCAAGAGTGGCGGTGGCCGCCGAACTGCTTTGATGATGTGCCTTGCTTACAATCATGGAGATTTGATGGAGTTCCTTCACAAGAAGTTCAACAAAGTGGATTTAGCAGACGAAGATAAACTCAATGAAGCGATTACTTCGGCCTTCCCATACCTACCACCAGCGGAAAAGACTAAGATGATGGAAGTTGCTTTCGCCGATGGCATTCCGGATGATGCAGACATTATTGAATCTGTTCTCCGCCCACTCATCAAACACCAAAAAGACCAAACTTTGAAGAATGCTAACATAAGCGTTTTAGTGGACCAGCAATTCTTTGACGCAGTTGAAAACAACGAAGATATTGAAGTTGTTTGGAGAGGGAACACCGTTACCTCCTATCCAGCCAAAGAAGTTTGGGACCTCATCGTGCAGAATGCTTGGGAGTCCGGAGAGCCGGGAATCTTGAACATCGGTCTTGCTAATGAGATGAATAACATTCATTATCACAAACCACTTATCTCCACAAACCCTTGTGGTGAGATTTGGCTTGAAGCCTATGGTTGTTGTGACCTTGGAGCCATCAACCTTGCACAACACATCAATGAAGATGCCAGCGATTTTGACTGGGACGCATTGAATGATTCAGTTAATCTTGGTGTAAGGTTCCTTGATAATGTTTTGGATGTCAATACATACCCGCTCGCAGAAATTGAAAAGAACTGTAAAGATGTCCGCCGTATTGGATTGGGCGTTATGGGACTGGGACACGCTCTCGTAAAACTTGGCCTTCGTTATGATAGAGCGGATGGAAGAAAGAAAGTGGACCAAGTTTTCAACTTCATGAAAAAGAAATCCTATGAAGCCTCCACTTATCTTGCCGCCGAGAAAGGATGTTTCCCATCTTTCAAAGCAGACCCATTCCTTGAGTCCGGATTCTGTAAGACACTTACGAAAAGTTTGCGAAATAAAATTAAAGAACATGGTATGAGAAACTGTGCCGTTCTAACAATCGCTCCAACTGGCACGACCAGTATTCTTGCAGCGACCTCATCCGGCATTGAACCAATCTTTGCTCCGGGCTATCAGCGAACTTATTACGCAGATGCAGAAGGTAGCAATGATAGAGTATTGAAAACAGAAGTTGTTATTGACCCTCTCTTTGAGCAACTTTATCGTGAAAGCGGAGATATAGAACAATTGGCAGAAGTGTTTGTAGGGGCAATGGATATTGATGTTGAATCACATTTGAAAATGCAAGTCATTTGCCAAAAGCATATTGATAACGCAGTATCTAAAACAATCAATGTTCCAAATGATTATCCAGTTGAAAGTTTTGGAGAAATGATGTTAAAGTATGGACCTCAACTTAAGGGAACTACGGTGTATCGTTCCGGCAGTCGTGGCAATGAACCGCTCCAACCAATGACTGCTCAAGAAGCGATTGATTACTTGAATGATAGGGAAGATACAATCATTGGAACTGTGGTTTCCGATTGCCCTTCCGGTATATGTGAGATTGGTGATACTCCAATCCCAACCGAGGAACTTGCTCCTACGGAGTAGTGAGGCCCACCATTAAGTAGTCGGATGGATAATCCTTATCTATGGATGCTATCGTCACGGCTTCGTTTTTACTGGTAGGTTGGAATACATATTCTGCCATCGTAGTGGCTAAAGATACCTATACAGGTAAGATGCCCGGACCTAAAAGTTTAGGATATTCTATTGCGGGACTTGCTGGCTTGTCGGCATTCCTTTTATATTTTTACGGCATTAAGGCCGAAGAAAATCCACAACTGCTCGCAGCGGAAGATGATAGTTGGCAAGGGATTTCACTTGCAGGTTCCGTTGATGAAATAGACGAAATGTTAGGACGCAAAAGAAAAGATGCAGAAGACCGGGACGAAGACGAACGCATGACCCGTGCCGAAGCCGAAGATTTAGTTCAAAAAGTTGAGAAACTTATGGCTCCTTATGTGGACCGGCTGGAAGTTTGTGGTAGTTACCGCCGAGGTTCCCAAAGTCCCGGCGATTTAGATGTTATCATCATTCCCAAGAAAGGGATGACATTACCTATGATAGTCCAAGACATAAACCCAGCCCAAGTTAATTGGTTAGGTGAACAAAAGACACAGATAGTGATTGATGGCCATAAAGTGGACTTTCGTGTTTCATCCCCTAAAGGATGGGGTGCCGCACTACTTTACTTTACAGGTCCCGCTGGTTACAATATCGGTATGAGGATGCGAGCGAAAAAGTTAGGAATGAAACTTAATGAATATGGAATCTTTGACCGGGCCACAGACAAATACCTTGGAGGAGAAACCGAGGATGAGATTTACCAAGTTTTAGGCAAGACACCTAAAACTCCTGAAATGCGTAGTAAGCGAGCCGAGCAAACTTTTGTTCGCACAAAGGCCGACACCAATAAGTGCTCCCATTGTGGAGTAATCGGAGAAACATTTACCGTCAAGGAAGAACATTTCTGCGGGCCAGTTTGCCTACACAAATATGAAGGTTTGGCTGCCGAAACTCTTACCTTAGAAGCACCCCGGGCAACTTATACAGATGTCGGACAGCAAACTTTTGAGAAATCATATAACATCAAGGCTAAGAAGCCCTTGAATGCCATTGTCAAAGACAAGATGGCTGGGAAGTTACCATCCGATGACAGCCGAAAATATAACTGGAACCGAGATTTTACCATTTCAAACATGAGCAAAGAGGAATCTAAATTAGTTCATCAGTATTTTAGTGGCTTATGTATGGCACACGCAAGATTTGAAACCTCAAATGAAGGCAATGATTTAACATCAGTTCAAAATGCTACTGCTAATAATGCTTATATGAAAAGTTTAGCCGAGCAAGAATGGTTGAAAGCAGAACTCAAACACTATGTTGCTATGCAAAATATGTCCGACCAAGAAATAGTGGACTACATAGCCGCACAGAATAGTATGGGCTTTAACGGTATGTTACAATTAATCCGATATTTTGAGTTAATGGAAGGTCCTTATGCGGGTATCAAGATGGTTGCCACCGACAGGTCCCCGTTTGAAGTAAATGGTGGATATGGGAATGTTTATTACTCCTCAAGAAATCCCTATTCTTTTGAAAACCTCTCCATGAAAAACTTTGGTTCATGGGACAAGAAAGACAATACTTTCAAATCACCGGATGGAAGGAGAGCCGGTAAAGTTTTCACCCGAATGACTAAATTAAGACCCTACACTACTTTCCCCGAAATTACATCCGATGAAGATTCATTCATTGAGTATCAAACAGATGGAGGTTACACAAGTAGTTCCCACTATTTCACTATGAGTCCGATGGTATTTTCCAATATGAGTCGCCGAAGAAATGTGGATGGATATTCCGCTACTGTGGGTGAGGGTTGGAGATATAACATCAAAGATTGGGAGGGTGTAAAGTCCGCTCCATACCGATACTCCACAATGGTTAGACTACCTACAATGGAAGAACTCTTTGAAGCATACACCAATACATCACCAATTAGCCTAAACAGCCTTAGAACCCTTTACAATAAGTCTAAAAACTTAAACTTTGTTGCGAATGCCGCAAAACAAAAGAAAGAAGATGATGAAAGAGCATTACGAGAGAAGAAAAGTAACCTCGCTGCCAAAAATAAAGCCCAAACAGAATTAGAAGAAATCAATAAATCTATTGCCGTTCTTATCAAACAGAAAGTTATCGCAGCCCGAGCAGCGGGATTAGGTGATGATGAGATTTACGAAACTTTGGAAAACACCCTCTATGACATTGAAGATATGGTCCATGACTGGGAACCAGATAATTATATGGCAGAAGAAGACCAAAGTTTTGGTTGTGGAAGTTGCGGTATAGGACCACTCCATACCACCACAGTTGAGGGCCTAAGTTTTGTGCTGTGTCCGGATTGCGGATTAGTGAAAGGAAAGGCAGGGGCCAATGATTGGAATGTTGATTGGTCGGAAGGAAAACCAAAAATTGCAGACCCACTCTTTGCCGACTTGGAGTGGGACGATTCGGAGGAGTAACTTTGGGTCTTGAATACATAGAAGTGGATAATACTATCCTATTAATGACTGCCTTAGAAGATGCAGGTTACCCAACATACATTGTGGGTGGAGCGGTAAGAGATACCATCATGGGTAATCCCATCAAAGATTTGGATATAGCAACTAAAGCAACTCCGTCCCAAGTTGAAGAAGTTGTCAAAAGTTTGGAAGGGTTCAGTTACATATCTGGGAGTCAAGGAGCAGTCAGTATTGCTAACCTTGTATCATTAGTTAATTTTCCTAATCATAAGAAGGGCCAACCTCACGACATTGAGATTGCTACTTTCCGAAAAGATGTAGGTTTTGAAAGAGATGCTAACGGTAAGAAAGATAGGACCAAACCCATTCTTGTCCCAGCCCAAACTTTGAAAGAAGATTTGAAGCGTAGGGACTTTACTATTAACGCCATTGCTATGACTAAGGATTTTGAAATAGTGGACTTGTTGAATGGCAAGGCCGACATAGAAGCAGGGATTGTTAAGGCAGTTGGCAAACCAAGCCTAAGATTTAATGAGGACCCTGTAAGAATGTTAAGAGCCTTGAGATTCAGCACAAGATATGGATTTGAATTGGACCCTGCAACTCGTCAAGCAATTGTTGATAACATAGAATGGATGGAAAGAATATCTCCACCACGCATGAGGGATGAGATGGGTAAAGTTTTGATGCAGAAAGGAGGATTTCAAGAATTGTATGAAATAGGTTTCATTCCATTGCTGATGCCCGAACTTAGAAACATCAAAGACTTAGAACACAATCCCGAATATCATCCGGAAGGTTCCGTGTATGGCCACTATTGCGCCATCTTTGACCGACTTGGTGACGCAGTAAAGTTATCCCCTCCCGCACCCACCCCAGTATATTTTGAAAAGTTTGGTTACCGCACAGCAGGTGGCGGGGCCTCCGACATCCTTGCATGGGCCTTACTTTTCCATGACATCGGCAAGAAGGCTACGGCCGAAGCATCAACCAAAGGAGATTGGTTCTCCTTCCACGCACACGAGAGCGTGGGTGCTACTATCTTTTATGATAACTATGGGTCAAAGGCCAAGACATCCCCATTTGAGTTCAGCCGTAAGGAAACGGATGCGATTACATGGGTGACCCTATTCCACCTTGGAAAGTTTTGGGATAGTAAGAAGTTCAAGAAAGTTGCCGAGATGGTAAGTCACGAAGATTTCACCCTCTTGTGTAGTGTGGCTTATTTTGATTCATCTATGCGGAGTAAAGGGGACAAGTTTGCTGGGAGGATGGAATACTTGACGGAAATTAGGGAAAAAGTAAGCACTATTGAGGACGCTACACCGATGCCGAAAGGGTTTGGCAATACAGTTTCCGAGGCGTTGAATATCGCTGCGGGTCCCGCATTAGGTGACGCAATACAACGAATAAGGCAGATGGTTATTAGCGGAAACGCCAAATCTTACGAGGAAGCCCTTGACCGTATGAGATAGTTTAGTAATCATTAAGTAGTCGGGGAATATAAATCGTAACTACTGGTGAATTAAGATGACTGGAATGATAGATAAAATCTGCACAACCCTAACTGATGGAAAAGTCGTAATGGGCGTTCTGCTTCTTGTCGGACTTCACAGCGTAGCAACTGATATGGTAGCCCCTCTTTGGGATATGTCTATCATGGGTGTTAGCGTTGGGAATGCCGTTGGAGTAGTTGCCCTTGCATCCGCAGTCTGTATGCTCAAAGCCGAGTTTATGGAATAATGTTAGTGTAAGCAGCAAAAGAAATAATAGGCGTGAAGTTTATGGTAGCGAAAGTATGCGAGTTGGAAGCCACATTGGTTAGACTCCACACCGGATGTCAATATAACAACACATTATGTGAGTATATGGGACATACCACGCAATCCAAATCAACCACGCTCAAAGAATTAGAGTTGATATTGAAAAATTGGGGGGCGCTGGATGGCCAAGTCATCGGATGACCCTTCTAATGAGTTCACTAAAGACCTCCTTCAATTGATTCGCTCAAGTATAGCGAACAATCAACACTTAAGTGAGGCAATCATTCGTCTGCAAGAGCAAGGTCGTGTTACCGAAGCCGATGTAGGCTCTCTCCTTAAAATTATTCGTGATGGGAATGGCAGACCTCCGCTAATGTCCCGATTAGAAGCCTTAGAAAGAGCAGTTGCTAAGGAAGAAATAGATAATAAGATGCGTTGGGACTTAGTTCTCGTCATGGCTCCGGGCTTAGTTGCCCTACTTGCCACCATGATGGGAATGTAAAGATTAAATACCTCCCCGCATTATAGGGATGATATGCCCTATCTTACACAAGATGCCCGAGAGAAGTTGGATTCACACATCAACGATATTTTAGAAGTCCTCCTTGAAAGTAATGTTTCAGTTCCGGGCGGCTTAAACTACGCCATCTGCCGTGTGGCCGATGGGGTAATCGCCGCCAAAGGAGAGAGTTATTCCCTTTACAATACTTTACTGGGTGCTACCGAAGCAGCCAAGTTAGAAATCTATCGCCGAATGGTGGCTCCTTATGAAGATGAGAAGTGCAAACAAAATGGTGAAGTCTTTTCCATTAAGACCCCTAATAAGGATGAAGGCCAACAAAAGTTATTTCACCTTGGCCAACCTCACGGCGGGGCTTGAATACAAGAAGCATTAAGTAGTAGGGCGAAGAGATTATAACTCATGCCTTATGCAGACCCCGAGAAGAAACGGCAATACATGGCTTCTTACAATAAGAAGTGGTATCAAGCCAATAAAGAGCCAAAAGATTTAGTTAGTAAAGCGGTGGACCGCAAAAAGGAATTACGCTCCAAGAAACGCCGATGGTTAGTTGATAACCTCGGTGGAAAGTGTGTAGTTACTGGTTCCGATAACGGACTTAATCTTGAAGTCTATCTTAAGACACCTTCGGACAGACAATCATGGGGACCTGCCGGTGGTAAGACTCATCCAAAGTCCGTCTATGATTATTCATGGTCGGAATTACAGACTAACCTTCCTAAGTTTGTCGTGTGCGACAGGGACCACATTACCAGTTATTACAGTTCCCAGCAAAGCCAATCCTAACCTTAATATAGGACCTAACCATAGGATAGGCTATGTGCCACAATCCGGATTGCGACTCAACTGATGTTGAACAGTATGAATGCACTAACCGTGCTACCTTAGAGTATAGGACAGAATGTAATGAGTGTGGCTATTATGAAGTTCACGCCAGTCTTAACTACCATTTGGAGTTCCCTTGCCTGTGATATTGAAAAGAGGGGAGAAGTAGGGGTTTGAATACATGGTAAGTAAGATTTGGGAAGATTGGGATGAGATAGGAGAAGTCCTATCATGGGGTCGTAAGTTTGTGTGGCTCACATTGTTTGCCGTTATGGGAATCTTCATCTTCTTTCCCGTTATGGCCTAACACCTCAAATTGGCTGACGAGTGATACTTTAAGTAGTCGTGTCGCCAAGTTTCAAGTATGACTGATGCTGACTATCGCCGACACATGGCAGAATACTTCCGCATGAAGGCCGAAGGTTCTTCATCACCGGATTACACACCGGAAGACAATGGCCCGACTGAATCTTATGAGCCAGCCGTTGCTACTCCGTCCGAGATTGAATGGGGAGCAGAAGGTCAATATGAACCTACTACTAACTATTCACTTGATGGTTATACACCTATTGATTCAGTAGTTGTTGAAGCACCAATGGGTCATGGCGTTGCCTTTGACCTTGGAGCAGAAGGTCGTCCTTATCCGGACGCATCTGTTGGGGACATTTTTGAAGACCTACCTCGCCAAAACGCAGAAATTAGTGGAGTTAATTTCCAAGCAGAAGATAATCCAATTATTGAAGGAACCAAAATGGATTCCGATAAGATTTACATTGAGCCTCTTGAAGTTCAAGAAGGCCGTTCACTTCAAGGTTACACCGCTATGGACTCCGTTGTTGAACAAGCCCCATTGGGCTATGGAGTTCCACAATGGTATGGCCGTGCAGAAGGTTCCGCTGGCGACCAAGTAGTTTCTTGGGAAGACGGTGCCGGAGTTTCCTCACCATCAGCCCCTCCATCTAACATTATGTGGGCGGAACAAAATTACATGATTGACAACAAAGACATAACGCAATTTGAATTAACCTATGAAGGCCATGCTATTATTGAGATGGATGAGTTAGAGTCAAAAGATTTATTCGCAAAAGGTATGGTAAAAGAATGGTGGTTCAAATATGGAACACTATACATGGAATTAGATGATGGCACTACAATAGAAGAAAGTATTGATGTATCGGATGCCTACGATAACTTAGATACAAAGTATCCTACCACTACTATGATACAAGATAAAGAAGGCAAGTGGCATAGGCACGAGGCAGAAGAAATCAAAACTATGTATGCACAGGGCTATAATGACAAAATGGATGAATCTATGGGTATGCGTCACCGAGGAGCACATCAACAATCTATGAA
>JGI24006J15134_10001160_pt1 | contig 15153 bp, 27 predicted proteins | sample LinPmetageLP53_FD_15134 | JGI IMG/M metagenome (IMG submission 15134)
CTGTAATATTAGAACGGGTAGGTGAAATAACATATTCATTGTCTACACCTTCTCTTTCATATGTAAAGATCTTTATTCTTTCATCTTCTTTTTCAAGCTCAGTTAATAAACACCACATCAAATCGCCAGTAGAGTTATCAAAGATAATCCATTCCCAATCTCTCCACGTTTGTTCTTTCACTGCGTAGAAAGCTTTAATAAATAGATCAGGGTCAGAATAATCATAAGTGCCTGTAAAAATACTTACCTTATTAGACCTGGGGTCTCTTTTGTTTTTAAGCCTTTTCTTTTGCACTAAACTCTAACACTTGTTGGTTTTCATCACTGTTGGTGGGTACTACCTCTTGTATATCTGTTTCTCCCTCACCATTTAAGAACCAATCTTTAGTAGGATTTGGGCTTGCGTGTGATCCTAAACATTTACCTTGTTCTTCTAGCTCTTGCCATGTAGTCTTATATCTAGCTACTAATCTATGAGCATACATATAATGGGTACTACATAAGCCTCTTGTTTTAGCTTCATTGTTACACCCGGGAACTAAACAATCAGGGGTGTTTGTTTCGATTTGTAAACCTGTCATACTTACTTTGCCTCCAAATAAATTAATTGTTATATAGAAATATAACGAAAATTATTATAAACTTTACTGATAGGCAACAAAAAAAGAGAGGTAGGGCAATTAGAGAGGTAGCGTGTGTATGGAGGTAATAAAAATAAAAAACTAATTGCCCTATCTTAAAATACTTATATTTTTAGGAGGTATGCAATAGATTCATTGCCCTTTTGAAAGTATATTTGGCCATGTCTCTAACTTTGATAGTTGCTTTAGTAGGATGAATTGCTAATTCACTAGAAGGTACAAAAGCTATCATCTCTTGTTCTAAGTTTACTAAAGCAAAGATTTCTAAGGCTTTAAAGTCGTAGTGTTGAGTTTTTGATATACCTATCTGTAGGTTCCAGATAAACCCTCGAGGTATAACTACCTGTCTTTTATTTCCATTTCTAGCCGGGCTTGTAGAATATTGACTTGTGGATTTAACCTGTACTCTAATCAATTCCCCTGTCTGGTCATTTGTAGCAAAGACGTCAAAAGCTTGACCGTGAGGGATAAGAAAGGGTTTGAAACCTTCTTGAGATATTTGATAACAGGCAAAGAATTCAGCCGTGTGGCCTTTTTGTTTATTACTGTTACCCATTAAATATTCGACCGTTAGGGATGCATTTATGATCTGCTTTAGCATTTATTAAATAAACAGACCCTAGAGCTAATACTTCCTTCACAGTTGTGATAACAGTTCCTTTTTTAAAATTGTCCTTGTCTTTCATGTCTAATACACAAGGGGCAGTAAATTCTGAGCTTTGAAGATAAGCCATTAGTTGTACCATTCCTGGGACCTCATAGACATTTGACATACATATAAGATCATCAACATCTAGATTTTTTTGCTTATATAAATAATGGATAGTATCTGAAATAGCATTACGTTGGTAATCTTTTCCTTTTTCTTCTGACATGTCTTCAACCTTGATATATAATATCTTATCCGAAAAGTCCTTAAATCTTTCACGATTTTCTTCATAATAAAAAGGCTTATCCTGGCCATCAAAAGTTTTACTTGATTCGACTAGGATAAATAGGTTTACATGATCAGAGAGTAAAGATAGACGAACTTCTAATACATCCAACTCATCGTTGAATAAAAAGCAATCAATTATGTTTTTCGGTAATTCGTTCATATAGTTGTTTAGTTAGTTGTATATCGTATAAAGCATCGTGTAATGCTTCTTCTTGTACTTCAATACCCAGGTACTTACAAACCTGGAACAACTTAAAATTAATCAACTTTTCTCTTTCTCCCATGAGATTATGTGCTACCATGTTCATAATGTCGATGGGTGGGAACCAAAAAAAGCTTCCAAAGTAACTAAATAACTGCTTTTCAAACCAGGCTCGTAAGAAATCATAATCAAACCTAGCATTATAACCTAGGAAATAAAACTTATCTGTTTTATCATAAGGGTCGATGTATTTATTAAAAATGTCTAATAATTCTTGTTTTATAATAGCGGGATTGGGATAACCTTTTAAGTCTTCAACAGTTGAACCTATAACTTCTAAAGCTTGAGATGATACTGCTGAGCCTTTTAAAGGGCGTACTTTAAAACAAAAGGATTCTTGTTCAACCCCGTCGATTTCAACAATCCCGGCAATTTGAACAACTGAGTGTTTGCGTGGATTCAAGCCTGTTGTTTCAAGGTCAAGCCAAAGTTTTTTCATTTTTTTCCCTAGCGGTTTACAGCTGCCCAATCAACATGGCCCAGTTTAGCACCATCATGGTGGTATACTGCTACTGCCAAAGCATCCCAAAGGTGATTACTAATACCCTGTAAAGGGTGGCCTTTTTTAGCCTCACCAAATCTTAGCTTTAATGATTGAATAACTTGAGTTTTCTTTTTACCTCTTACCCCACCAGTTATATGTGATAGAATGGTTGGGCGAGTGTATAAATAAATATTAGTGTCTTTTCCAAAAGCTTTCTCGAACCGACCTATTGCTCTTACAGTTAAGAAGGTTGTTTGTCCAACCGCCATACCATAAGACTGTACAAATTCAATAGCTAATTGGTCTTTGTCGGGATTAAAGGTCTCTAATGTCTCTTCAATCTTAAGATTATCATCATACTGTATAAATTCAATTTTATAGTCATCATTTATGCCAACTAAAGCTGATTTATATGTACCTGGGTCTATCCCATATATCATAAAAGATTAACCATCAAATTTATCTTTTGAGCGTGTAGCTGTAGTAGATGTAGTGTGTGTAGCTCTTAAATAAAAAGGTTGATTATTTGTAAGAGTATTAGCACTTATTGCTGCAAAGTGAAAACCGGGTATTTGAGCGTGGTCGATTGATGTGCCTCTAGTATGCCCGTTAGCACTAACAACTGTACCAGTAAAATNCGATTGATTACTTGCTTGAATTACAGCAGCATCATTGCTTGTAATTGTGCTAGCATAACATAATAGATTTATATGTAGTTGAGTTGTATCACTACCCCCACCACCAGTTGTTCTACCCAGTTTACCTGGCCAATTTATTTTAGTCGTAGAAAGATTCTGTTGACTGGGTGTACTTCTTCTAGGTAAACGCCACTCAAAGCTAGTTAGCTGATCTGCTACATAGTTCCTGGTGTCACCCGCATCTTTGTTCATTGCCATAATATTCTCCTTATAAAGTTTTTAAGCCTAACAATAAAAAGTTCTTTAGCGCCAACCAATCTACTTTTCAAATTATTTGCTATTAACATTAATTAATTTGTGCGTGACCGGTTTATGTGTTCCCCAGCCCCATTAATTTTTAGTTTTAACAAATCCACTGTCAGGCTTAGTTATAATTTAAAGGATATTAACCTTCATTCGTACTAAGTTTTTTAGCTGCATCCATAGCTTTCTCCATTAATTCGGTTGCAAGTAAGAAAGCTTCGTTTGCATTTTCATGATAAACCTTTATTTTTGGTTTAACATTACCCTTTGAATCTACTGCATATTCAACGTTTGATGAAGCTCGAGGATAAATCTCAACTTCTTTTTGTAGAAGCTCCCCTTTTTCATTTACAGTTTCAGTAACTCTCATTGCTGGATTACCATTGAACTGTTCCATTTGATTTACAATTGCTTCATCAGGTTTTTGTTCATTTACCTTTTTTGCCATTAGTTTTCCTCTTGATTATTATAGGCGTCAAGACCTTTCATATATCCTTGATGCTCTACAAGTTTGTTTTTTATTTCTGTTAGTTTATTATTACCAACTTCTAGTTCCTGAACAAGCTTATTATGTTGCTCTACCATAATTTCCATTTGGGCAACCGCTTCTTGTTTAAGATCTACTGTTTCTGTTTCTGTTTTCTTAGACATTGTTATACTCCTTCTTTTCTGTATTGTTCTATCCAATTTTTTTTTGCTCTTGAAGGAATACCACTAAAATACTGCCAGTGGCCAAATTCCTTATAAAATTCTTTGTGGGTTTTTTCTCTCCACTCAGTCGTCAGCTTAGCTCCTTGGGTCTTTAACCTAATTAAATGGGAGGGGTCAGTGTTTTCCATTAAGCACTCCCAATAGTTTGGGCTGATTGTAATATTAAAGATAAAGACTCTTCCTCACTAGGTATATTAGAACCCACCGCCTGGGACATAACTAATAATTCTCCATATAATTCCATGTGTGAAACGATTAGGGGAATACAAGCAGCCTCTAAAGCCGGATGCTCTTTCATTAGTTCAATAGCCTTTAATCCTGCTGATAAAGTTTTAATACGAATCGTAGCAAGAGGATCGTCTTTCAAATCTTCCTCTATTGTTTTTTCTAATGATAACATTAATTTTTTAAAATTCATTAATTCTTTCCTGAATCTGCCATTTGTTCTTGATTTTTAACTGAATCAAAAATTACTTTTTTAATAAATTCTGCATGTTCCTCAGAATCTTTTATATCAAATTCCGTACCCTTAAAAGTAAAGGTTGATATACTTGATAATTTAACTGGCTTATCTTTACTATCAAAGAAAGTTAACATTTCAGTCAAAGCAAGTGTTGCATCCAAATATATACCATTTGCTTCCTTTAAATTATAAATAGTTATTTTATCAGAAACCCAATCAAGATTGGTTAATTCTTTATCTTCAAAACATATTTTATTAATTTCCATTAATTATCTCCCATTTTGTTGTTTTTATATATTAAATAATTTGTATTGAAATATAACAACATTTAAACTATTTGTAACCGTTTGCTTTTTGGAATAGTGTACCCAAAAGAAATTAACGTTATAAGTAATATTGTATTAATCAATTGAACAAATATAGTGAGGATTAACAAATAATTTTAAGATCAGATTTATGGTGCTTGATTGCCTGAATAACAATACGTATAAGCTAACATAACATATATTGCTAGTATATCACAAGCACCATAATAAAAAGGATTTTTATGAGGACGGTTTATAATAGTTTAAGGGTTTGTAATTTTAATTATGGTGAAAGATAAAAGATATAAAGTAGATCAGTCGATAGTCAATGAAATGAGGCTTTGTAGAGAATCAGGAATGACCTATCAAGCCATTGCTGATTTATGGGAAGTTTCCTATTCTACCTCTCTATATTGGTGCAATACAGAACAGAGAGAAAAACAAAGAGCCAAGAATGCAAAGAGAATAAAAAAAGGGGAAGAACTTGAACGTGGAATAAAAAGAGACATAGCAAAAAGACGAGAAACACTTAGGACTAATGACCGTGTAAAACTTAGACACCAGATCCAAACAGCAATTAGCGAAAAACGATGTAATAGGAAAACAGTCCAAGGAATAAAGATGGAAACAGCAAAGAAATTATTAAAAAGCGGTAAGTTAAATATACCAAATGCCAAAATTCAATAGTAACATAATTAAATTGTATAAAGAATTAAATAAGGCTGAACTAGTCTTCTATTTAATTCTGCGTAGATACATTGAAGCAGGTGAAAATTTACCTCTAGATCACATTCAAAAGAACATGCTGAGACTCTCTGATCTCGAGATGGGCAGACAAATAGTCAANCTAATTAATAAAGANGTNATAAAGCAAGANTCTAGCAGTCTAATTGATGGTTTTACGGGTGAAAAGGTTAAAATTATAGCTCGAGACTGGCAATCAGAGAGGGGGGGCGACGAGCATTATATATACTACTTACTAAATACTTATAATAATAGTAATAAAGATATTACTCCTATTAGTCTAGCGAAAACTAAAGTAACAGTAAAGTATAAACGGGCACTGCTGAGTCTGTCAGCGATTCATATTAAGAAAGCCCAATTAGATTTAGTAAATTATTTTGCAGATAAGCTTATTGCAAAACAGGGCGTAGGTAAGACTCCCGATTGGCGTAGACAACAATGGGCTATTGCAGGTAGAGTACTCAGGGAAGGTAAATTATCATTAAGTGAATGGAAAGGTGCTATTGATTATTTTCTAGCCCAGGAATTCTGGGATGATAAACTTAATTCCTTAAAACAGATTGAAGCTAACCTTCATCAATTTGTAATGAAACGCAAGAAGACAACAACAGTTAATAAACAAGTAGATATTATAAAGTAGAGGACAATGATGGATTATGATTTTAATTTCCCATATGATGAACAGGTAGACTATAGTACCTATTATTATTTTAATAAGGGCTTAACAGCTGAAGATATTACAAGAGTACATAATCTAGCCCATACAATTGATTTTGAGAAGGCAACAACGGCAAGTAATGATCTTGAAGACTCAGGGCTTGATACTGTAAGAAAAAGTAAAGTTAAGTGGCTCCCGAAAAATGAAACAAGTCAGTGGCTATATGAAAAGATAGGGCAAATGGCAATTGAAGCTAATGAAGCTTTATATAAATTTGATTTAACAACTATGAGAGAAAGCTTACAATATACTGTTTACCCGGCTGATGCTGGTCATTATGACTGGCACATGGATAATGCGGGTGGGGGAATTATGACACAACGTAAATTAAGTTGTACTATTGAACTAAGTGAACATGGACAAGATTATGAAGGTGGTAAACTACAAGCCAATGTGGGCAACGGAATTATTGACATGCCACAAGGGGCGGGAACAGTTGTATTTTTTCCTTCTTTTATGTTACACAGAGTTACACCCGTAACAGAGGGAGAACGTAAATCTCTTGTATTATGGATAGGAGGAGATCATTACAAATAAAAATTATTTAAAACTTTGGGGCTTTAAGGAGAAAGACTATGAAAAAACCTTCAGTGACTTACAACTTAGTAAAGGTGTTGAAAAACATCTTAATAAATATATCAATGATTTTCCTAATGTTGGGGGTTTATGCTTTATGGGGAATCCAAAAATTATTACCAAGACGATGTCAAGAACGTGCAAAGAAATTTATGACAAAGGTTTATTTAAAAATCGAGTTAGTTTGCTTGATGTGCCTAGTCATCTTATTGGAATTAATTCACTGGATTTCGGAGACCGTTCAAGGGAAGAAACAAAAATAAACGAGAATTTAATTAATTCCGATTTGTTCATATTACAAGAGCTAGGATTTACTAAATGGAATGAAGCTCAAAGAACAAGACTCTACTCTCTTATATATAGAAGGTACTCAAACAATTTACCAATGTTTATTACAGTAAATGGTACACCCGAGAGCTTGGAACAAAATATTGGAAGTTCAAATTTTTTTAGAGTTGCTGATGCATGTAAATTTATACAACTATAGGCGGGGGAATTATTATGGCAGATGTACCTATGGGCTTGAAAGCTTTAATAAAGCATTATGAAGAAATGCTTGAAAAAGGAACTATTAAACGTGGGGGTTCAAGCCACACAAGATTACTTGAATTGAAACAACAGTTAAAGGATAAATACGGAAAGAGTTATTATGGCAGATCGCTTACCACAAAACATTGAAGCAGAAAACGTTGTCTTAGGATTGATGATCTTGAGTAGGACTTGTTTGGCCAAAGGTATGGCTGACTTGTCTAACGATCATTTTCATCGAAAGGATAATGGATTAATCTTTATGGGTATGCACGCTTTATTTGAAAAAGGTAAAGATGTAAGCATTGTATCACTAACTGAACAATTAAAAAGTATTAATACTTTATCAGCAGTAGGTGGTGGATTAAGATTAGCTGAATTAGCTGAAAGCTCAATATCTGATACAGAGTTTGAAACTTATACTTCTATACTTGAAGATAAGAAAATAAAAAGACAATTAATCCATGTAGCAAATGAAATACAAACCAAAGGCTACGATGATGTAATGGACCAAGATGCTTTCCTTAAATATTCAATGGATGCTTTATGGAAAGCTACCCCTTACTATTCCAGTTCTATTAGAGTTATTAGTTCGGGAGAGGTATCTGATGTAAGAAGAGAAGATTTTATTANAAGAAAGANTAGAAGAATTATAAATTTTGGTTGGGATAATCTTGATGAGCTAATTGTAAATGGATTAAGCCCAGGAGATATTAGTATTATGGCTGCTAGACCTGGACTAGGTAAATCATCAGTAAAAACCAATATGATGTATAATTTACTTGAGGGTGGCTTAGGGGTTGTAAACTTCGGGACTGAACAAGGTTTTTCTACTGAGCAAGATAGACTAGAATCTATTATGACCAAGATACCTTTATCAGAAATATTACGCTCATGGTCTTGGGATAATAAAGATTATAGATTCAAACTAATTCAAGAAGCAAATAAAAAAATTGATGAAAAATATAACTACCATATTATTCCAAGTCGTTCAGTATCTGTTGCTGATGTAAGAAGCGTTTTATATCAAATTACTCAACAACGAAAAGTTGATGTTGTATTTTTTGACCTGTTTGATAAATTGATGGATGTTAATGTTTCCACAAATAAAGCTCAAACCGTTGGGGTAAAGCTAGGGGAAATTTCAAGAATGGCCGAAGAATTTGATGTTCATATCTGTTGTCTTGTTCAAATTAACAGAGGAGTTGAGGGAAGATCTGATAAACGACCAAAGATTTCAGATTTAAAAGATTCGGGTAATTATGAAGAAGCCGCTAGACTTGTAATGCTTTTATATAGAGAAAAATATTATTTTCAAGATTCAATGAATGATGAGATGGAAATCATCGTTGCTAAGCAATCAAATGGCCCGACTGGAACGGCAACAATGGTATTTGATGAAACTACCCTAGAAATCTCACCAAGTGANGGTGGACTGGAGAATTTTTAATGATTACAACTTTAAAATCAAATAATATAACTGANCTTTATTTACAAACAGTAAAAGCAGTAAGAGATAAGGGTGACCTTGTTGCAAAGACACGAGACCTTATGGGTGTTCAATTAATATTAACTGACCCTACTAGAAATCTTTTATACTTTCCAAAAAATTGGAAATGGTGCTTTCAAGAATTGTTTGATAGAATGTCTGGAGTATTTGGGATTGATGATTATTATCAAAACCCTGGACTTGCTTATGAACATCGACCAGCTTGGAAAAGAAAGCTTGCTAAAGAAGATGGTAAATTTCATTATGCTTATGGAGAATGTTATAAAAGTCAAGTACCCGCAACAATAAAATTATTGAAAAAAGAAAAACTAACGCGGGAAGCTATTATTAATATGTGGAATGATGAATATCTTTTAAACGTTCCTGATTATAATAGAAGACCTTGTACACTAACCCATCACTTTATAAGAAGAGATGACAAATTACATTTATTTACAAACATGAGGACTAATGATATAATTAACTTATTACCTTATGATGTCTTTCACCATACCTTTTTACAGATTTATATTGCCCAACAGTTAGGGCTTGAAGTGGGTGAATATCACCACTTTGCTTCTCACATGTATTATCCCAAACGTAGAGAATTACCNGAAAGGAATTATTTGGAAAAATTCATAAACAAGTTGGGAAATATTAATGAGATGCAATACGAGATGGCAAGAACNCCTCTTGGGCCCAACCTACATCAAGCAATGCAAACAAATTATGACATGTACGGAAATGATATATCAAAGATAGATAATATTAACTCACCTTATATCCAGGAAATGGTTAAGCTGATCTTGAAAATGCCTACTGAAAATCAAGAGTTCAACTGTCTAAGATANCTTTATTTTAGATAGTTCTTGTTACCTANATTTTTTATTTGTATATTTGATTAATCAATTATACACGATTATCAAATAGGAGGTCAAATGACAAATAAAGAAGCGGTAGTTCTGGTTCAAGCATTTAAAAAAACTAGTTCTTGCAAAGTCTTTGATGAACTTTGGTCTTCAACAGTAATGATGGTTAATCCGTACAAATACTTTGACCCGACTGGGGCAAGAGATGAAGAAGACTTTGAACAAATTACACGTATTGGATTATATCAAGCTATTAATACTTGGGAAGAGGGCAAGGGTTCTTCAGTACTAACATGGATTAGAATGAGAATGCATCAAGCACTTATTAAAGAATTAAGAAAGATAACAAGAGAAAGTAGATTGGGCCATAAAATTAGCTTAGATAATTCAGTATTTCTTGAAGATGATTCTTCATCAAATGTTGAACAATTAATCTATAAATCATTAAGTGAAACGGGNGGNTATAATAGACANTTCAACGAGGATNTATATTGGCAAATATATGCTGATGTAGAATCAAAGGTTTCAAGAAATCGATCATTAGCTAAAGTCTTTTANTTTAAGATTGCTTTTCCAAATGCCTCAAGAGAAACAATTAGTAAAGCTTTTGGTTTAAGCAAACCTTGTATAAGTACTTACTTCTCAACTATTAAAACTTGTATTGATTTAGCTCAAAGGAAATATGCAATTTAATTTAGGAAATAGTTATACATTAGTTACCAATGCTACACCAGAACAAGAGGCTTTGCTTCATGAATGGTGTAATAAAGAATATGAATATTACGGGCTGGACTTTAGTCAAAGACCTCCCCGCCGTATGAAAATGGTCAGTAAGCTACCTTATTTTAAATACAATAAATTTCCCTCGGGTTGGACAGGTAAATTTTTACAAAGGTTACGGAAAGATCCGGCCTGGAAGGCACATTCCGATTCCATAACCTTTAAAGATATTAGAACTAAACCAAAAAATGGTGCTACTTTAGTGGGTATGACCGGTAAACTAAATATTCCAATGTTAAGAGATTATCAAGAACGCGCATTAAAACAGTCTCTTAAATCAAGTAGAGGAATTGTTCATCATGCAACAGGGTCGGGTAAAACAGTTGTTACTGCTGCTTTGTTAGCTGAGCTAGGATTACCTTCATTGGTTATTGTACCTACACTAAATTTATTATTACAAACAGCGGATGATTTAAAAGGCTTTTTAGGGGAGGATCATGTAGGAGAAATTGGGGAAGGTGTATTTGACCCAAAACTATTTACAGTTGCTACAGTACAATCATTATGGTCAAAGATTAAACGTAACGATGAAGAATTGAGTAAACTATTTAAAACAATTGATGTACTTTGTATTGATGAAGCTCACCATATTAATGTTGCTGGTAAAAACAAAATTCAAAATACTTATTTCCAGATTGCTATGATGACTGATTGCTTTTACAAGTTTGGATTGACCGCAACGCCGGGTGACCCTGATTCATTAGAGCGAGAATTACTTGAAGGAGCAACAGGTCGAGTTATTGACCATGTTAGCAGTAGTGAATTAATCAAACGAGGTTTATTAACAAGGCCCGAAATACAGATGTATAAGATTACTCCACCCCAACGTTATTCAGATTGGCAAACTGCTTATAAAGAAAATATTTTAAAGAATTCTAGAAGGAATGCTCAAATTGTTCGCTTAGCTGAACAATATTCAGCACAGGACAAATCAGTATTAATTACAGTTACTCGAGTTGATGAACATGGGGGCTTATTAACTGATATGATTAAAGATGCCGTATTCATGTCGGGTAAAACACCCGCTGATGAACGAAAAGAAATCCTTAAAGACTTTGGTGATAAAAAGATAAAGATTTTAGTTAGTACGGTTGTTAACGAAGGAGTAAACATTCCATCAATGGACGTCATTATTATGGCTGGCGGGGGTAAGTCTAATAAGCAAACAATCCAAAGGGTGGGTAGAGCTTTACGTAAATCTGAAGGTAAAAGCAAAGCTATGATTATTGACTTTATGGATGCTGATGGCGGAATGCTACAGCGTCATTCTAAAGCAAGATTAAAGACTTATAAGAAAGAAAGTGAATTTAATATTAAACCAATAATTGAGATAAACTAATGGGNTTAAGTAGAGATAAAATAACAGGTGCATATACAATGGACATTAATTATAAGAAGTATGATTGGGGTGCTGATTTTTATATTCCCACTCCTGAAACTCAAAATTCAAATTTGACATTTGATAAAGCTAAATCCTTTGGCTTTAAAATATGCGCTCCTTATGATTTTATATATAATCCTTGTAACCCAAGTGATATAACGCCCGGATTGACAGCACCAAAGCCAGAAGCCCAAAACGCAAAAAAATATAATCAAGGCTACAGATTTGACTTAGGGCTAGAAATTGAATTACCGCCGGGTACATGTTTCCTTATATTATCTTTATTCCCTGATCATTTTAACGATTATGTTATTGATAATGGGGAACCTAATAAGTTCTTTCCAATTACGCTATATTGTAAAGAAGCTAAAGATTATGGTAAATATACAGAATATAAAAAAGGCGAACCATTACTTTGGGTATTACCAATACCCGATATGTCTTATAGCTATCAATACAGAAAACAAGGTGGATTAATTGGGAAGAAATAGAAGAAAATGGGGCGGTTTAAAAAAGAAGTACAAAAGAAGATATAAATTAGAACAGAAAAAACGAGAGGCTATAGAGCAATATGCAAGTAGAAAAAAGAAAAAAGATAGTAAAAGAGACTAGTTTATATAAACAGTTATCTATTTATGTCCCTAAGCACCAAAGAAACTTTGTTGCTATTTGTGAGGAGTTTGTAAAGGCTAAATACCCTGATGAAAGCTTATCAGCTTTTATTCTTGATTGTGTAAGGGATAAAATTAATACTCTAACAAGAGAAGATAAAAAATTATTTGAAGAGCAAGCATATAAACTTGCTAAAAAAGAAAAACCATCTACAGTTGATTTTGTAGATAAGTTCATTAAAAGTCTGTAGGAGGTACACATGGCCATGAACACATTAACAAGGGAAGATATAAAAAACATTATTGATATACCCGATTTAACCACTGAAGAAATTTGCAGTGTAATTAAGAAAGAGCTCAATATTGAAATTAAGTCTACTTTGGCTAAAGATGAAATGGTTGATGAAGTATATAATGCTTATCAACTAGCTTTACAAGAAATTGAAAACAAAAAGAATGAAGCAAAAGTTGAAAAGACTAAAATCAAATCAACGACAGGCTTTAATATTACAGTAAAAGATTTTATCTTAAACTTAATTAAAGAGAGTAAACATACGAAAAAAGATATAATTGATATTACTAATACAGAAAGAGGCTATGCTGCAAAAGGCTCTACTTGTAAAACAAGAGTTTCAAGAGTTGTTAGGGAACTAATAAAACAGGATAAGTTGAAAATTGCAGCCGATGGTGTCTTCAAATATGAAGGAGACGAAAAATGATCTTAATTTTAGAAGGCGTTGATTGTGCAGGTAAAACTTGGATGGCTGAACGGCTACTTAAAGAAATGCCCAATGCTTATTTAATTAAACATGGGAATCGACCGAAGGAAAATTCAGCAGCAGCATCACACATGTTGTATAAAAATTATAAAGCAATGCTTGATACTTACGAGCTTGCTATTAAACATTCGGGCGGGACGCTTATATTTGACAGGTTTTATATGTCAGAGTTAATTTATGGCCCTGTTACTCGCGGGTATAACTTACTTACTGACCAGTATCAAGAAGAATTAGAAAACCGCTTAAAACAAAATGATCATTTGTATGTTGAGATTACAGCTACAAAAGAAAACATTATAGAGCGTATGAAATCAAGAGGGGAATATTATTTAAAGCTTGAAAAGCTTGACCCCATTATGGTTGGCTATGAAGAATTTTATGATCAGACTACCTTGAATAGGTCAAGAGTAAGATCAGGTGACAACATGGTTGATTTTTTAATCAACGAAAGGATGAATAATGACTAGAAAGACTACAAGCTTCTATGACCTAAATGATAAAGTAAATAAAGCTATTTACAATAAGGGCTATAGAGCGGGCAAGAAATCAGCACAAAAAGATGTCAAAGGGTTTTGGCAAAGATTAATCTACGTATTCAAAGGTAACTAATGTTAGAGTTTAAAAAACTACACCCCGATGCTGTTATACCTCAAAGGGCGCACGGTGATGATGCGGGTATGGATGTATATTGTACTGAAGATCTTCGTATTCCTTCTAGGGGTGATATCATAACAGGCTTAGGACTGGCTTGTAAGTTTCCAAAAGGATATGCTTTACTTGTTTATAATAAATCGGGTAGAGCAACAAAGCTAAAATTAGACAAGGGTGCTGAAGTAATTGATTCAGGCTATAGAGGTGAAATTCATGTTCACTTGTTTAATCACTCTGACCTTAATGTTATAATTTCAAAAGGTGAAAAAATTGCACAGTTAATTTTAGTACCAATTTGGGCGGGTCAACCAATTGAGGTTGATGAACTTGATGATACTGAAAGAGGCGACGGCGGCTTTGGAAGCTCAGGACTTAAATAGATGTTTGTTCAAGTTACGGGCAAAAATATGTCTGAACTATGGTTCAATCTTTTAGTACATACCGCTACAGGTAATCAACATTCATATTACTATCCAACTATGTTTTCTCGACGCGTATATGGTTACACGGAAGGAATCCATTTTGATGATGATATTATGGAAAAGGATTTTTATAAGTATTCGGGCTATCATAAGAGCATGAAAATGAATAGGCTTAGGGATAGCTATTTTGGGCCTAAAGTTCAAAAACAATATGATTTATTAGTTTCTCAAATTAGACAGCTTCAACCCAGACAGGCTAGGGGGTTAATTAGTTTTTCCGAGCCGGCCTTTAATAGAACAGACAGACTTAAATGTTTAGATAGTTTATATATACAAAAGTCTACTATGACTGAATATGAAGCGTTGATTGTATTTAGAAATACTGAAATATGGCCAAAGACTTACATGGATTTTGAGTTTTTAAATGAACTGCTAGAAGGCTTTGTAGACCAACGAGTTCGATGCACTTTATTCTCTTGCTTTATGACCTCGTCATTTATTAACATGCACCAGGCGCCTACAGCAGCAATGATGATGAGAAAGTATGGAATTACAAGTTGGAACCCATCTTTCAAAGAAATGTTAATAAGGTTTAAAGATAAATTTGGTGATCCTGCAGTTTTAGAGACAGTTAAAATGCAGTGGATAAAAAGAGTATTAACCCGTACTTATAGGTTATTTGAAGAAGACGGTGTTGATATTGATATGTTAATAGGAGATTAAATGAAAAACTATAAGAAAATAGCAACTGAGATAGGTAAACTTGTTACTGAAAAAAATAAAGCTTACGGCGACTCTTTTGGTAATGGCCATAAGATTTTAAAAGTCTTATATCCAGATGGAGTCAAGCCCGACCAATTT
>JGI24006J15134_10001168_pt1 | contig 15099 bp, 8 predicted proteins | sample LinPmetageLP53_FD_15134 | JGI IMG/M metagenome (IMG submission 15134)
AGGACGCTCCTGCGAATAGCTTTTTTTTAGAATACTTATCAAGACCACCTACAGCTGAAATATTCTTTGAAGATGTTTTAATGGCATTAGTATTTTACGGAATGCCTATACTTGCGGAAAACAATAAACCTCGTCTACTGTATTATTTAAGGCGTAGAGGATACAGAGGTTTTAGCATGAATAGACCTGACAAAGTGTGGAATAAATTATCTGTAGCAGAAAAAGAAGTAGGTGGAATACCTAACTCTAGTGAGGATATAAAACAAGCTCACGCTGCTGCAATAGAAATGTATATACAAGATCACGTTGGTGTAGCACGTGATGGTAGTTACGGGGATTTATACTTTAATGATTTATTAAATGATTGGAGTAGGTTTGATATAAATAAAAGAACTAAGTTTGATGCAACAATTAGTTCTGGTTTAGCTATTATGGCAAACAACAGACATCTGTACACGCCTAATCCAAAAATAAATAAACAACCCGTAAATATTAGCTTTGCAAAATACGATCAAAGTAGCAATACGAGTAAAATAATTAAAAATTAAAAATGGCCGAATCAGTTATAAATACACATTTCCCAAGTCAAGTTGTTAGTGATTTAGAAAAAATGAGCTATGATTATGGGTTAAAAATAGCAAAGTCTATTCAATATGAATGGTACGGTACAACATACGGAGGTAATAGTAGATTTAGTAGTAATGGTAGTAAGTTTCATAGATTACGTTTATACGCTCGAGGAGAGCAATCTGTACAAAAATATAAGGATGAATTATCTATAAATGGTGATTTGTCCTATTTAAATTTAGACTGGACGCCCGTGCCTATTATCTCTAAGTTTGTAGATATTGTTGTAAATGGTATAGCCTCTAGATTGTACGATATAAAAGCGTACTCACAAGATCCATTTGGAGTTGTTAAGCGAACTGAGTATATGCAAAATATCCAAAAGGATATGAAAATGAAAGACTTTGATAAGTTTGTTAAAGACACTTTTGCTATTGATACTAGAGAAAGTAAAATACAAGAACTTCCAGCTACAGAAGAAGAACTTTCTCTTCACATGCAAATTAGTTATAAGCAGTCTGTAGAACTAGCTGAAGAACAAGCTATAAATATACTAATGAGAGGTAACCAATATGATTTAATTAAAAAAAGATTTTACCAAGATTTAGTAGTTTGTGGTATTGGAGCCGTTAAAACTTCTTTTAATAATTCTGAAGGCGTTGTGATTGACTACGTTGACCCAGCTAACTTAGTTTATTCTTATACGGATTCTCCATTTTTTGATGATATTTATTATGTTGGTGAGGTTAAATCAATACCTATTAATGAACTTGTAAAACAATTTCCTCATTTAAAACAAGAGGATTTAGAAGAAATAATAGCTAAAGGCGGTAATAGTAAATATACCAATAATTATGGAGCTAAAAGTTCTTTAGCTCACGATGAAAATAAAGTAGAGATATTATACTTTAATTATAAAACCTATATGAGCGAGGTTTATAAAATGAAAAAAACTGCAACTGGAGCTGATAAAGCTATTCAAAAAGATGACACTTTTAATCCTGAACAAAAGCATGATAGATACGAAAAGCTACATAGAAACTTAGAGTGCTTATATGAAGGTGCTTATATCTTAGGTACCGACAAACTACTAAAATGGCAAAAAGCTAGTAATATGATGAGGCCTAAAAGTGATTTTACTAAAGTTAAAATGAATTATTCTATTGTTGCACCTAGAATGTATGAAGGTAGAATTGACTCTTTAGTAAATCGAATAACAGGTTTTGCTGATATGATTCAGTTGACACACTTAAAAATACAGCAAGTAATGTCACGTATGGTTCCAGATGGAGTATTTTTAGATGTTGATGGTTTAGCCGAAGTTGATTTAGGTAATGGTACAAACTACAATCCACAAGAAGCTTTAAATATGTTTTTCCAAACTGGTAGTATAATTGGTAGATCATATAATCAAGAAGGAGATGGTAATCCAGGTAAAATACCTATTCAAGAAATAAACAACGGTGCGGGAGCTTCTAACAAAATCCAAGGATTAATAGGTACTTACAATTATTACCTACAAATGATAAGAGATGTAACTGGATTAAATGAGGCAAGTGATGGTTCTACACCAGCGGAAAGATCTTTAGTTGGTGTTCAAAAACTTGCAGCAGCTAATTCGAACACAGCAACTAGACATATACTTCAAAGTGGAATGTATTTAACAACGGAAGTAGCGGAACAATTATCATTAAGAATATCTGACATTATAGAGTATTCACCAACAAAAAATGCATTTATAGAATCTATAGGTGCTCATAATGTAGCCACACTTGAGGAAATGTCAAATTTACATTTATATGATTTTGGAATATTTTTAGAGCTTGAACCTGATGAAGAAGAAAAAGCTATGTTAGAAAATAACATTGCAACAGCGCTAAGCCAGGGTAATATTGAGCTTGAAGACGCTATTGATTTAAGAATGATTAAAAATGTTAAGTTAGCTAATCAAGTATTAAAAATAAGAAGAAAAAAGAAAGGCGAAGAAGATCAAAGAAATCAAATTAGACAAACACAAGAACAAGGCAAGGCTCAAGTAAATGCTTCTGCCGCAGCTGCAGATGCGGAAATAAAGAAAAATAGATCTATTGCTGAAACGCAAGAAAGATTAGAAAATATTAAAACACAAGGTAAAGCTCAAATATTAAATCAAGAAGCTGAAATTAAAAAAGCTTTAATGGCTCAAGAGTTCGATTACAATATGCAGTTAAAACAACTTGAAGCAAAAACAAAGACTTCAGGACAGTTACTTGCTGAAAATCGCAAGGATGATAGAACTAGAATACAAGCTACTCATCAAAGCGAATTATTAGATCAAAAAGAAAACCAAAAACCATCTAAAAACTTTGAATCCTCAGGTAATGATATACTAGGTGGATTTAATTTAGGTGTGTAAAATTTATTAACTATTATTATATTATATTATGGCAAAGAAAAAAGAAGAGCCAATCGTAGACAACGAAACTGGTTCATTAAAAGTAAAAGAAAAAAAAGAACAACAACCTACAGGTAATGAAACTAAAGGTAATGTTACAAAGGTTAAAGAAAAAATGACAATGAAACCTAAGGTTGTAGAAGCAACAATAACCAAGGTTGATTTAAACAAACCAATAAAACCAGAAGAAAATGAAACTAAAGAAAATAACGTTGACGACAGCGGAGTGGTTACAAGCATTGAAGATGCCAACCCCACAAAAAAACAAGAAGAAATACAACCGGAAACAGAAGCACAAGAAGCTACAACACTAGAAGAAGTTACTAATGAAGAGGTTGTTGAAGATATTGTTGAAGAAGTTAAAGAAGCTGTAGCAGAAGCTGAAGCCACTGGAAAACCTTTACCAGAAAACATAGAAAAACTTGTTAATTTTATAGAGGAAACAGGTGGTGATTTAAATGATTATGTTAAACTTAATCAAGATTATAGTAAACTAGATAATCAAGATTTACTATATGAATATTATAAACAAACAAAACCTCATTTAAATGCAGAAGAAATTAATTTTCTCATGGAAGATCAGTTTTCTTTTGACGAAGAAGTTGACGGAGATAGAGATATAAAAAGAAAAAAACTAGCGTTGAAAGAGCAAGTTGCTAACGCTAAAAGCCATCTGGACGGGCAAAAGTCCAAATACTATGAAGAAATCAAAGCTGGAAGCAAACTTACGAGTGAGCAACAAAAGGCAGTTGATTTTTTTAATAGACACTCGAAGGAAGCAGAAAAAGCAGAAAAATACGAAAAAACAGCTAAATCTAATTTTTTAAATAAAACTAATAAGTTTTTTGGCGATAAATTCAAAGGTTTTGAATATGAAGTCGGTGATAAAAAATATAGATATAATGTTAACGATGTTGAAAAAGTAAAGACTAACCAAAGCGATATTAATAATTTCATAGGAAAGTTTCTTGATGAAAACAAACAAATGTCAGACGAAGCTGGTTACCATAAAAGCTTATTCACTGCGATGAATTCTGATGCTATTGCAAAGCATTTTTATGAACAAGGAAAAGCTGATGCTTTAAAGCAAAGCGTTTCTGAATCTAAAAATGTTAATATGAATCCACGACAAGAGTTAAGTAACAATATTGACACTGGTGGAATAAAAGTAAGGGCATTAGGTGATACAACTGCTGATTTCAAATTTAAAATTAAAAACAAAAAATAATTAACAATTTAAAATTTATAAAAAATGGCAATATCAAATCCAGGAGGTAATTTGAATAGTGTTACTGCTTCGCAGCAACAAACACTAGCATCAAATTATCTAGATTTAGCGTCAACAGCCGGACAAGGTTGGGCGCAACAATATTTACCAGATCTAATGGAGAAAGAGGCTGAAGTTTTCGGACCGAGAACTATTTCAGGATTTCTTTCACAAGTTGGAGCTGAAGAGTCTATGACTGCTGACCAAGTTGTTTGGTCTGAGCAATCAAGATTACACTTGTCTTATAAAGGTAAAGTAGTAACAGCAGGTCTTACTAACGGTACTTTTGAAGTTGAAAAAGACATTGATGGAAATACATTAACTACCACTCATGGTGTTAGAACTAACGACGTTGTACTTATTGCAAGTGCTGGTATAGTTACTAAATGTTTAGTAGTGGAAACTCCATCAACAGCTGTTATTACAGTTGAACCTTATGATAAAGTTGATTTAACAGGTCACGCTACTGGATCTGAAGCTTCAACTTTATTAGTTATTGGCTCTGAGTACGGTAAGGGACAATCTTACACGGACGAAACTGGTACGTTTAAAACTGATACAAGAGGAGCTAACACACCTACTTTTAAAAGTTTTTCAAACAAACCAATTATAATGAAAGATTACTATGAGATCTCAGGATCTGATGTGTCTCAAATTGGTTGGGTTGAAGTTACTGGTGAAGAAGGACAAAGTGGTTACATGTGGTACTTAAAAGCTGAAGGTGACACTAGAGCTAGATTTACTGATTACTTAGAAATGTCAATGTTAGAAGCTGAAAAAACGGCTGATGCATCTGCTATTGGTTTTGGTGATGATGGTATGATTAGAAACATTCTTGACTCTGGTGCAGGTGGTAGTGGTACTGAAGGTTTATTTGCTGCTATTGAGTCTAGAGGTAATATTACTTCTGGTATTACAGGTGTTAACTGTGCTACTGATTTAGCTGAGTTTGACGCTATTTTAGCTGAGTTTGATTCTCAAGGTGCTATTGAAGAAAACATGATGTTTGTTAATAGAGCTACTGCTTTAGCAATTGACGACATGTTAGCATGTATGAATTCTTATGGAGCTGGTGGTACTTCTTACGGAGTATTTAACAACTCTGAAGACATGGCATTAAACTTAGGTTTCTCTGGTTTCAGACGTGGATCTTACGATTTTTACAAATCTGACATGAGATACTTAAATGACAAAGCTACTAGAGGTGGTATTAACTCTGCTGCTACTAGCGCTGCTATTAGAGGAGTTATGGTTCCAGCTGGTACATCTACTGTTTATGACCAGGCATTAGGTAAAAACCTTAAACGTCCTTTCTTACATGTTAGATATAGAGCTTCACAAACTGATGACCGAAAAATGAAATCTTGGGTTACTGGTTCTGTTGGCGCTGCTACATCTGCTTTAGATGCAATGCAGATACACTATTTATCTGAAAGATGTTTAGTTACACAAGGTGCTAATAACTTCATGTTAATGAAGTAAGCATTTATTATATTAAGGATCGAGGCTTCGGCCTCGACCCTTTATTTTTATTAATTTTATTATATATTATATTATGGCAAAAAAACAAGAAACAAAAAAAGTTGTTGCGCAGGCAGACCCTGGCGACGAACATGTAGAAAACTTAACGGTTGAAGCTCCTCAAATTGTAGAGCAACCAAAAGCAAGAGAAAGATTAAAACCATCTAACGAGTGGGAAATAAAAGATAGAGTATATTATCTTAAAGGTGGTAAAAAACCACTGTCAAGATCAATTAAATCTGCAAATATTTTTTATTTTGATCAAGAAAAAGGTTATGAAAGAGAACTAAAGTATTGTCAAAATCAAAAAACTCCTTTTGTTGACGAGATGAAAGGCGATCAAAGACTAGAACATATTGTATTTAGATCTGGAACTTTGTTTGTGCAAAAAGAAAAAGTAACTTTACAAAAATTATTAAGCTTGTATCATCCACATAAAGATGTGATTTTTGAAGAGTACAGACCAGCTAAACTAGCTGAAGAAGAAATAGATGTTTTAGAAATGCAAGTAGATGCTTTAACGGCAGCTAGAAACGTTGATATAGATATGGCTGAAGCTATCATGCGTGTAGAAAAAGGTTCTGAGGTGTCTAAGCTAAGTTCTAAAGAACTTAAAAGAGATTTACTAGTATTTGCTCGAAATAACCCTAAGCTTTTCTTAGAGTTAGCAGATGATGAAAATGTAATGTTAAGAAATTTTGGTATTAAAGCAGTTGAAAATGGAATACTAAGATTATCTTCTGATCAAAGAAACTTTTTGTGGGGTAGTAATGGAAGAAAGTTAATGGTTATACCATTTGACGAGCACCCTTACACTGCTTTAGCACATTGGTTTAAAACTGACGAAGGTATGGAAATTTATTCTAATATAGAAAAAAGAATAAATCAATAATAAAAATAATGTGGTTGCTTTTAGGAGCAACCACTTATTAAATAAATTATATGACAAAATCAAAAGGACTAGGAGATACAATAGAAAAATTTACTATAGCTACAGGTATAAAGTCTTTTACAGATATATTAGCTGAAAAAGGTGCTTTTGGCCCTAAAAAAGATTGTGGTTGTAACAAAAGAAAAGAAAAATTAAATAAAGTTTTTCCTTATAAAAAATAAAAATAAATGGTTAATATAGATACGGTATATCAAACGGTTCAAGCTTTAGCTAATAAAGAGCAAAGAGGTTATATAACACCTCAAGAGTATAATTTATTTGCTAATCAAGCTCAGCAAGATATTTTTGAGCAATATCTATATGATTTAGAAGCTTTTAGAGAAAGAAGACCTATGCAACACCAGTTAGGTGACTCGGTTAGTATGTTAATGAATAAACTTAAAGACTTTTATTCTATAAGTCCTGTTACTGGTGGTACAGCGTTACCATCTACAGGTAATATTGGTAGGATATTTTTAGGACAAGGCACTACTAACAGGAGAACATTAAAAAAAATAGATCCAGATACAATTAAAGATTTAATAGCATCTCCTTTTCACAGAAAAGAATTTACTGATGCTGTATATTATGATGACGGGTCTAGAACAATTATGGTTTGGGATGGAACTGGTCAAATAACAACTAATATTACTTGTGAAGTAATAAGTGGTAGACCAACACTAGCCTATTGGGGATATACTGTTGTAAATGAAAAACCATTATACGATCCTACTACAACAAGCCACTTTCAATTAGAGGCGGGAGAACAAACAGATTTAGTTGCTAAAATATTAAAACTAGCTGGTGTATCAATAGAAGATGAGCAGTTATACGCTGCAGCACAAGGAGAAGAATCGCTAAACATTCAACAAGAAAATAAATAACTATGCCACAATATCCAGTTCCAGGAGGTAATGGTACCTCTCAACATCACGATTATTATTCTAATCCAGAAAAATATGGAGAGTATCAATTTGTAAACTTACAAGAAGTTATAAATAATTTTATGGCTGCCTATGTTGGAGAGGGAAAAATATTATCAAAAGCGTTAAGAGCAGATGTTTCTTATCATGCTCATAGAGGTTTTCAAGAATTACACTATGATACAATATCATCATGTAAGTCACAAGAGATTACTTTACCAGCATCATTAACAATGCGATTACCTCACGATTATGTTAACTACACTAAAATAACTTGGGTTGATAATAATGGTATAGAAAGAATAATATATCCTGTTAGTAAAACATCAAAAGGAAATACAATACAACAAAACGCAGAGGGAGATTACTTGTTTACAAAAAACAATAATAACTTAAAATTACTAGAAAATAACTCGGTGTTATCACGAGCTTTGAGCATAACTTCTCCAACATTTTTACCATTAAGTTCAACTTTTTTAGTTGAATTTTCAGTTCAAGAAGGATATGGAATTGTGGGCGGTGTTGTTTCTTCAGCTCCAGCAAGTGAGTCTGTTTTTAAAGTTGGTATGGAGATACAAAGTAAAGTTTACCCAGCTGGCACAACAATTACAGCTGTTACAAGAGCTGTTAATGCGGATGGTAGTTTTACTGAAAAAGTTTTGTTATCAAACCCAAGTATAGATTTTCCACCATCATTTAATACGGCTAATAATAGAAGGTTTACAATTATAGATAATACATCTAACACAACATGGGGAAAATACAAAAGCGCCGGTGGAACTTCAGTAGCAGTTGATTCTTCTTCAACAATGTCTGCAACTACTGACAACGATCAATATTTTAGTAATTTTGGACAAAGATACGGGTTAGACCCTCAGTATGCTCAAACTAATGGTTCTTTTTATATTGATCACAAAAAAGGACTAATTCATTTTAGCTCTAATTTAAGTGGTAGATTAATTGTACTGCACTATTTAAGTGATGGCGTTGGTACTGATGGGGAAATGATTGTACATAAATTAGCTGAAGAAGCTATGTATAAATGGATTGCTTACGGTTGTGCTTCTGCTAGGGTTGATGTTCCCACTGGAATAATACAAAGATTAAAACAAGAAAAATTTTCTGAAACTAGAAAAGCAAAAATAAGATTGTCAAACGTTAAAATTGAAGAAATTACCCAAATAATGAGAGGTAAGTCTAAAATTATAAAACACTAATACATGCCAGAGTTAAAACATACTTTTCAAGGTGGTAAGATGGAAAAGGATAAAGACGAAAGGATTGTTCCTAATGGTCAATACAGAGAAGCTTTAAATATTTCTGTTGCTACCTCAGAAGATTCTGACGTTGGGGCTGCTCAAAATATACTTGGTAATATAAAAGTTACACAAGCTATAGCAGGTTATAGTATAGATCCTAGCACGGGTGAGGTGAGACCTGAATATAGTGGGGCAAACTCCAATACTCATATTGCTGCAATAGCTGACAAGCAAACAGATATGCTTTACAGGTTCGTGAATACAATAGATCTTGAAAGAGGTATATGGATGGACCGTATTGTTGAGTATGATACTACTAGTCAACTTAGTGATAGTTGGGAAACAAAAGAAGCAGCTGTAATGGTTGACATATACAAAGTTCAAGCTATTGTAGACAGCGCTAATTTAGTGTGTCCAGGTGGAAACAAAACAATATTATCAGTTCCTATGAACTGTAATCAATTACGTTGGGGAATGAAAGTGGAGTTTATAAGAGATGCAACTGGCCCATACACCGCTCCTTATCCTTCAAATTTAACAATAGAAGATATTGATTATGTTAATAACTTAGTTACGTTAGATCAAGACGCGGGGTTTACAGCTAGTACTGCTTTTGTAATTCAAACACACTTTATTGGAGATAGAAATTTAAATTTTTCCCCTGAAAGAAGCATAACAGGTTTAAACATTCTTGATGGTATGATATTTTGGACAGATAATCACTCTGAGCCAAAAAAAGTAGAAATAAAAAGAGGTAAACTAGGTAGTGATGTTTCACTATGGCAATCAACACCTGGTTTAATAGGTAGACACTCTTTTCCACTTGTATATATAGATAACTTTAATCATCACACTGTTCTGGTTGTTGATGAAAAAATTCAATATGATGAGTATGTAGATGAAAACGTTTGCCCTGTGCTAGGCTGTACAGATCCTTTGGCGTCAAATTATAATCCTTTAGCTACTCAAGATGATGGTACTTGTTGCTACGTGCCAGGTTGTATGAATACATTAGCATTCAATTACGATCCTTTAGCTTGTATTGATCCAACATATGGAGCATCTTGTTGTTATATATCAGGCTGCACGGACCCAAGCTATGTTGAATACGATCCAGCAGCTTGCCATGATGACGGTAGCTGCTCAACACCTTTCCGTTATTCTTGCTCGTATGGTTACACGATTGACAGTTGTAGCGATGTTAATAACATGGTAAAAGTTTCTAATAACAACATGTATGATGGTAGTAATTGGTTTCAAGAAATAAATCCTTTAACTAATTTATATGATCCAGAAAATACAATAGATAATGTTTTGCAGTGGATGTCTAATGATTCAAATGGTTCTATTACGCCAGTTAATAATCAATGGTATTTAAGCACTACTCTTAATACAACATGGGGAAATGGTATTGGCTGGCAATCAGATAGTTTTTGTACTTACGAAGGTGCAACTGGACTTGTTTCAAGCCCCAATCCATTTACTTTAAGAAAAGCAAAAATAAGCACATTAGTACTTGCAGGCGGCCTTGTTGAAATAGACGCATTAATACCAGCAGATGCTACTTTAAATAATCCAACTGGATTAGCAGTACCACCATCAGCTTTTTTTGATGCAACATCTACAATACAAAATATTATAACAACTTTAAGAACGCAAAGTATTTTTAATGGTAATTACTTTTATTACAGCGGTCCTAGTTGTGTGGTAACACAAGTGCCAGAAATTGTAGTTGGCGCTAGTTGGAATGATATAAAAGCAATAACAGAGCAAACATATTCGTTTAACAATACTAGTTGTGGTGGAACTAATGATGGGCCAATATATTCAGGTAATTGGCTTTTAAATTTTACACCTTGTAGTTGTAGTAATTACCTTAGCACTCCTACATGTTCTACTACTAATAGCACAGACACTAGTATTTCTATTACTAACACAATTTACTCAGATAGTGCAACTTGCGCTACTGAATGCCCACCAGCATTATGGAGCAATCCTTTAACTTCATTAACTATTGTAAGTTCTGGTAATAGCACAACAACAACAGGAACTTTAATTAATGCTTCAGGTTGTATTTATGGATGCACGGATTTTACAGCGGATAACTTTGATATTAACGCAACATGTGATAATGGTACTTGTACTTATGGTACTAGCACTGGTACCGGTATTCCTGGTGGTGGTAGTGCTACTCCTTTCACTGGATCATACACTGGTTAAAAATTGACTAAATGAAAAAATTTAAAAAAACATCACCCTTAAAATATTCTGGGCCAGGTAGTGGTTATACTCCATTAGTTCCACAAACAGGGGGAAATGCAGGTGCCACTGCTTTTGGTGTTACAACTTCTAGCACTGCAAGTATATCTACTTTAAATGCACCGCCTAGACCTGAAATTAATGATCTTTGTGATATACCAGAAAAAAGAAGACCTGTGTTTGTTTTAGAAAAACACATGACTGTTGCTAGAAAAGGACCTACAATGCCACTAACTCTGGAAATGTATTCAGCAGCGGAAGAAACTACTAATGTAAATACAACGACAGATGGTGCAATTATAGCTGCTAATTTTTTAGGTGGATCAATGGATAAGTCAAGTAACTATTGTGTAGATCCTTCTATTCCAGGTGGATTAGGCTGCGGAATATCCCCAGCAAACACAAGAGGAATTTCTATTGACGGTAAAGATGTTAGTATGTTTTATGATAGGTACCGTGAACCACTTGTTGCTGGAGATGAAATAAGAATACCTATAGATATAAATGATAATACTACTGGTAGTGGGGGTCAAGACTGGGGAGTTGGAGATCAATTAATAATTGAGCACGAGTGGATAGATGTTTATAATAGAAGAAAAAAAGCTAGTAGTAGAGTTGAAATAATAAATCCAGCACAAACAAGATGGATGGATGATGGCTCTGGTGTGCAAAACTGGGATGTACCGTGGAGTCCTTATAATACTTATGGATGTAGTAATCCAGCAGCAATTACAGATCCAGCTGCTTGTTCATCCTTAACAATTGGTGATAGTTGGGGAGAAGATCCTGAAAATAGAACTTTTGTTTTAGCTAAAATCATGAGTGTGTCTGGTTTTTTTCCTAGAAATCACACAAGTAATGAAGATGTATACAGTGCTGTTCTTGTTCAGATACCACCTTTGTTTAAAGTTAAATTTCCTAAATTTTCTTACAGATACAAATATCAAGATGGAGAATATTCTGTGTTTGCACCGTGGTCAGAAGTAGCCTTTATACCTCAAAAATTTGATTTTTCACCTAAAAAAGGTTACAACTTAGGTATGGAAAATGGTTTACGAGCATTAAAAGTTCTTAATTGGAGACCTAAAGATTGCCCGGAAGATGTTGTACAAATAGACATACTTTACAAAGAATCTAACTCTCCAAATATATATACAGTAGAGTCATTCAAACAAGATGACCCTAATCCTACTGGCTCTGCAATTAATCATTGGAATACTCCGGCTAACGGTGGGCATTATGGGAAATACACTATAAAAACAGAGTTAATACATCAAGTGGTAGCTAGTAATCAATTGTTAAGACCATGGGATAATATACCTAGAAAAGCATTAGCACAAGAAATTACAGCAAATAGATTAATATTTGCTAACTATTTACAACAATATAATCTTGATTATTTAAGAGGAGCTACTAAAATACCTATTAAGCCAGAATTTATAGCATCAGTTGAAGAAAACAATCCTTGGAGTAGAGATTCTATTAGTTTAGGTTTACCTGTTAAATCATTAAAATCACAAAGAACGTATCAACTAGGTGTTGTATATAGAGATAGATATGGTAGAGAAACACCAGTTTTAACATCTTCTTCTGGATCTGTTGAAATTGCAAAAAAAGCGGCTAACAGTCAAAACAGATTAAACGTACAACTTTTAAACAACCATCCTTATTGGGCTGAGTCTTATACTTTTTATATAAAAGAAACTTCAAACGAATACTACAATTTAGCTATGGATCGCTGGTACAACGCGGAAGATGGTGGTGTTTGGTTGTCTTTTCCTTCTGTGGAAAGAAATAAAATAAATGAAGAAACAAATTTAATATTAAAAAAGAAACACGATTCTGACGAGTTTACCGACTATGATGTTTCTTATAAAATTTTGTCAATAAAAAACAATGCTCCAAAGTTTATAAAAACAGATAAAAAATATTGGGGAGCATTACCAATACATTTACCGCCTCCAGGTTGGGGTGATGTTGGAAATTGGGATTCTGGTATGTTGTATCCTTCTGGATTACCTTTGCCTTCTCGTATGAATATAGACGTTATAGCAGAGTATTTTGATCAATCTGTATTACAAAATCTTACATCTAGCAACAACGCTCAGGTAAGAATAGTACAGTCACCTGGCTTACCCTCTGCTTTTAATGCCACAACTAGTGACTTGTCAAACAAAACGCTTTGGTACAACGTTGCAAATATAACACATATTGGTTCTCCATCTTTAACTCAATTTGATGCTGATGGTAATGAAATAGAAGTGCCTAGCCAAGTAGAAAGATTAGTTAGAATATCTTTAGAAACCGCTTTTGGTGTTGATGCTCAGTTTTGCGAGTCTGATTCTGTTATATCACCATTAGTACTTAATACAGCAAACTCTAATATATCAATGACTAGAGGGTTGTTATTAGAAGCAAGAACACATGAGGAAAAAGATAAAGCTCAATTTGAAGGAAGGTTTTTTGTAAAATTACTTAGAGACGGTAATATAGAAGCCAATATAATTCAAGCGCAACAAACAGAAAGTGAACAATATCAAGTATTAGAATCTAAAGATATAAAGTATTTATGTACGGCTCATCCAGGAATGCAAGACTGGAACAACTCTGTTTACATACCACCAAGTGTACAATTAAATCATCCAATTGCAAGTATAACTACAGGTAATGATCCTACACACGCAAATTTTTTAGTTAGTTCTTTTGGTCCTAATGCAGCTCTTACTTCTGCAAGTTACCGTGATTCTATTGGTGCTGTTCAAACAAATCCTCAAACTGCTCCTTATTGGCCTTATGGTCCTGGAGAGTTTACAGATGGTGTTTACACTTCAAACGGACCAAACAATGGGTACTGGTTTAGTATCAACCAACAATATTTAGACAACAGTGTTTCGCCTACTATTTTTCCAGCCTCTCAAACCACAGAAAATTCTTGGCCAGCTTTTCCTATAGGATATTGGAATCCACTAAACTACTGGGGTGGTTCGCCAGGTGGAGTACCCCCCTTTGGCGTAGCATCATTAGTGTCAACTAACACTGAGTGGGATATGATTACAAGTCAAAACACTGTTTATGATCACCTACTTACTGGTATTCCAGGGGTTTCTACATACAGTTCTGGTATAAAACGTGGTATATTAGATTTAAGTAAAGGGCAAGGTGGTAGTTTTGCTGGTAATGGTATTGCATTAGCTACTACAAATACTAGTTCTTTTTTAGATCAACTTGATTATTCAAACCCTGGTTTTGATAATAATATTGGGTACATGGCAGGTGCTAATCCATATCTTGTTCCAGCTATATGGGGAGATCAATCTGACTTTTTAGTTGATACTACCGGTGTAGTAGCCCCTTGTTCGGGTTCATGGCCAGCTGGATGTATGCCTATATATGATTCCGCTACACCCAGCAAACTAAGAAAATATTGGTGGAATTTATGGCAAGGAAAAAATATTAGTGAAACTTGGCCAAGAGGATCTTTTCACCCGGATAGATGGTTTTTTGATAAAGTTGGTGCTGCCGGAGGTTATAGTGGCAATGGTATTTGGGACGACACTGTAACAGGTAATTCTTATATGGATCTTTCTTATTGGGGTCCTGGTAATTTCAATGAATACAATAGAGAGTCGGGTAATATTGCTTTGATGGAAAAGCATCAACCAACTGAAACAACTTTCAATAATCTTATAACTACTCAAGGAACTCAATTTAGATTTAAACAAGATCCAGACCAAATAGTATATACAGTTATTAAAGTTGACACAACTGAAAATGTTTGGAACTACGAAGCACCGCAAGGGCAGTGGGCATATGAGGATGCAGCTGGAGCTACACAAGGTGGTGTTGGTTTTACAAAAGGAGCATTACCTGATAATGCTGATGTAACACTAGACGGACCACTAGCTGGAAAAACATCTTTTTTATCTGACGCCGTTATT
>JGI24006J15134_10001170_pt1 | contig 15092 bp, 26 predicted proteins | sample LinPmetageLP53_FD_15134 | JGI IMG/M metagenome (IMG submission 15134)
GCAATATGTTTCGGTTGAGTTTAATGCTGAAAAGTCTGTATTATTACCATATCGACAATTATCACCATCTGAATCAACTCTGTTTCCAGTAGATCTCCATGTTTCGTTATCCATCTCAGGCCATACACCATGAAACATTCTATCATATCCATTTAATGGAGTAGTTCTACCCACATTAAAACTCTTTGTCCAAGCATTAAGATAAGTAAACAAAGCCATAAGATCACCTTTCCAGGCTGCCTCTGTTATCTCATCATTATAACTTCCAAAGCATACATGATGATATGTTATAGGTATACCAGGTCTAAATCGTACGCTTAATGATTCTCTACCCCAATTACCTCTATCACTGATATATGGAAATGCAGTATGTGGTTCTTGTGGTGTAAATTTAGCACCATTATGTTCACTAGAATGACCACCATTACGATTATTCCTAGAGAAACGTGTTGTATTATCACCATTCTCTGCTATTCTCATTCTATTCATAACATTTTTAACAATATCAACACAAATAACCACATCTATAGACCCCATTGGAACTTCTACAGATGTAGCTCCCATATTGATAGTAGTTACTACATTATCTATCCTTATTGAGAATAGTACACAGGCAACAGGACTAAGACCTCTATGATTAGATCCATTATTCCTTGGAGCATGATTACCATACTTAACATCAAATTCCATATTAGGAAACAATGCCGTTGCATCATCAATAGATTCAGTAATAGTAGTTCTATATTCATCCAATGCTACATTAACAGCATCACTATTATCTTGAAAGATTATATTGCTTGTTCTTAAATGATAAAGCTTAGCATCAATATTATTAACAGCATCTAAAAAGTTATCTATATACCATCTCCCTTGAGTGACTTTATTTTTAATAGTAGAAACTTTATTTCTTACTTTACCCATATTAGACAACTCAATGATATCAGCGTTTAATTGCTTATAAAATCCTGGCATCCATCTAAATGTAGGCGTACATCTATAGTTCACTCTATGCCTAGAATTTAAATGATCTATATCTCTTACTACCTCTTCCTGAGGGCCTAAAGTTATTCTTGATAATATATCTGTAATATTAAGATTACTGTCTATAAAATTATCTTCTGCATTAACATGCGCTGACATATGTTTCCCTCCTTACATCTTGGGCATTGTTTTTTATCTAAACCATAATGAGGAAAATCACGATAATAACTGTATCCTCCTTTTTTATATGGTTCTACTAAATTAGTTGCTGTATGCCATACTATTCTGCATGACTGGCAACTCTTTAATGGATCTGAGTGTCCATTTTTATTTTCTCTCATTTGGGCTCCTTTAAGTAGTATGAAAACAATGGTCCGCAATCTGGATCAAAATCTTCTTCTTCTTTAAATATATTTTCTAATCCACCCTCTAAGAAAAACTTGTCCCAATATCCTATTTTGAAATACAACTCACCAGAACCAAGACAAAATTGCCATTTAAAATCAGTTACCCCTCTATCTATTAGAAGACGTGACATGATTATCGTTACTGACTTGTGTAACAAATTTCCAGGTGTGTGTATTCTTTCCATACTTGCCTTTCCGTAACTCACTGGTTTTAGCTAAGTTACCGTGTTTAGTTAAAGTGTTTATAGCTCTACGAATACTAGTTATAGGCCAAATTCTATTACATCTATTACATGCTTCTTCTATTTCGTCTGGTGTAAAAGAATCATTAGGTGCAATCATAAATATTCTTAATATTAAATCATCTTGTTTAGCGTTAGATGTCCATGACTCTCTTAAGTCTAAACCTGATTCATTGTTAGTATTATAATACATTATTCAGCCCATCCTGTTTTACGTTTTTGTTTAGTTGATTCTTTACCTATTTCCTCAGCATTATATCTTATGTAAGAATATAGATCTTTTTCTATTTTATGTTTGGGTATGTTAGTATATAACCACATTAGATAAGAAGGATCTTCCTTCCTTACATCATGAATAGTCATTCCTTTGTACTTACCAAACTTCATAGCGTTTGCACCATACAATTTCTTTTGATCAGCGCATCTACATTTTTCTTTTTGTGCACATTCTTGACAAGCGCCACAATCCCAACATTTACTCATGATTAATATCTCCTCTTAATTCTCATCTTGTCTAAATATTCTTTACGTTTAATACGTTTATCAAGAAAATCTAATCTTTCTTTTTCAAGAGCTTTACTTTGATAGGTTGTAGATTCTATTATATCTATTCTTACACTATTTCTTGCGCCACCAACTCTTTTTGATAACATATGTTCAACTTGATCTTTAGGCTTACGTCTCATTTGTTTAGCCCATAAATCTAGTTCTATATATTCTCTATCAGTTAAGTTTATTGTTATTGTCTTCAATGTATCCCCTTGTTATTATTGAATTTAGTCCCCTACTCTCTGCTAATGCGTGGTCAGCAGATAGCAAAAATCACTTGATATTAACTTAGTAGGGGAATTAAAAGAGAGAGACTAGAAGTTCTATAGGATATGGTACCATTTACACCTTGCGTCAACCTTGAACATCTAATTTTCCCAGTTTTATATGGGCTAACTCTCTCTAATTATAACCATAGCGATATTTTATACAGTATGCCTCCTACAATACATTGAGTACGCATCTCACCTGTGAATACGGTATCCAAGACCAGGCAGTTTTCCGCTAGATGAATTGCTATATCTTGGAAAGCTATGGTTAAATTATAATATTTGGGCAGCTTATTTTATATCTCCTACCCAAAGATGGGAGACACTTAAATATTTGCGCCACCAGTTTTGTCATTGTTTACAAATGCAACAATGTCACCCTCTTGCAATGAATATGAATTATTTACATTCACACCACCTACAGCTGCGGATGCATTAGAGTCAATAGATAGCTCTTCACGCAATTCGCACATAGTTTCAGATCGAGTTTCTTGTGTTACGAAGCCACCACCTGATAGTACCTTGATTGTTTTAGACATTTTCTGTCTCCTTATTTGTTGAGGAATCACCCTCATTATTGTTAACAATGTCACCAGCTACATTTCGAATTGAAAACTGGCCTCTTACTTTAGCTTCATCAGCTTCACCGGCATGATTAAGTATAGCATGTACATATCCAGTAATATAGTTTTGCGCTTCATGTTCATATAAACATGGAAACAATGGTTGGTCTATAATTTTATTATCTTTGTCTTTAACAGACATATAGACTATCCACTGGTAATCATTTAACTCCATTTTTAAGATCCTTTTCTTTAAATACTAAGGCGTCTCTTTTAGTTTGGAGTTCAGTAAGTCTTTTCAGTGTTATATCTAACAACCCATCAGTAACCACTGTATTAAATTCAGTTTTATTGCCAATCCCAATTTTATAAAAGCGTGATAATTGTTGCTTATAAAAATATATAATATCACTAANAGTAGTCCTATGTCTAGATTCTGGCTCTATCATTNTTTCTCCTAAATTAAGGGGCAGTTTCCCACCCCTATGATTAATCTTCAAGTCCCCATTTAATAAACGCTACAATAGCACTTATTNCAATAAAGAACATTACCCAAGCTACCATAATATTATAGACTTAACTATGTATATTATGCCTAACCACATTAATGTATTTACAGCTATCAATATACCTAGCTCTAAATAGTCCTTGAATGGTCTGAACATCTATTCATCTCCTTTATTAAAGGTATTAATGAATCAATAAAATCAATATGCTTTGACTCATATAGTATTAAATTCTTGTTACAACAGCGTCTCTCTGTTATACTTCCACATTCAGGGCATAAAGTAATATTAGTATACTTCATTTGTCTCCCCTTATATCTTCAATAACTTCAGAAGTAGCCATTCCACCATGATACTTATAGTAGAATATATTCTTTTTAAGAGCTTCTAAATCTTCTATTACACCCTCATAGTTAACATAATCCCAGTCTTCTTCAATCAATTCATTTGGAACATGTACGTGCAAGTTGTTGATAATAATAGCCTGAATATGGTTCAATAAATCTAAATCACGTTCTCTAGCATATCTCCTACGAGCACTATAAGGTCTTCCTGTTGAAGGATTGATTGGTTCTTCTATTCCATTTACATCTTTCATGTGTCTCCTAACACGTTTAGTATTTACATTGACATATTGTAACTCTTTCACTACATTCAGTGCAAAAGTCTTGATATGCTGGTTCATTATTAATAGCTGGTATATTCTCAACCTCTGATAGATCTAGCATTTTAAATGCATCACGTAAACTTCTTCCACGATGATCTCTAGGTCTAGGTTGGCTATACTTACATGCCTTAGTTTTCTTCATGTGTCTCCTAACACTTAATAATTTAATTGATAGCCTGAGATTACAGCTATTACAGTCATACTTTGAGAGGCGTACGATTGGTTTTACCCATCTTACCTCTTTTATCCACCATACTTGCGTATAGTACATGACCAGGCTCAGCAGTTATAGACTGCCACTCTTATCGTTAAGGTTATTTCAACAGCTAATCATATCTATACGAGGGGATCAACCCAGCATAGTACTTTCACCATTAAACTGTTCAGATTGGCTACTGACTCAGCTCTCCATTCCCGAAGGTGGAGACTTAGAACCCTGTGCTCCTTAACGTCTAAAGTGTCTTTTTGCGTTGTTTATCATTTGTGTCCCAATAACGGCTGGGTAACGATAACAGCTGGGAAGGAATAGTAGCGCACTCTGACCGTAGCTCAATACTCTTTTGAAGTACTAAATACTACATCTACTATTTATGTTCCTTTTGGTAAAAGGTCTACATCATACTTTATGACATATCTTGCATTACATCAAGATTACCACTTGTATTGGATAACAGCCTAGCCACCATAGCTTTGACTTAACATCCTATGTATTCTCCTATTGGTATCACTACCTCAATCTGATGTCCCATTCAGATACATAATTCATCTCAGGATACCCCATTGATTATTACGTGTTATACACTTGCTTACATGAGCCTATTGCTAGGTGCCATCATTCAGTGTTATGTGAAATGACAACTTTAGGTGTATTACTACACTTATTCTTATGGACTATAAGCAGCCCAATTGGTTAAAATTATGGTAGGATCACTGCATCTACTCACAGTACAGTCAGTCGGTTAAGACAGCACCCGTGCATTCCATGAGATTTATCCTACCAAAGGGAAGAGCATCCTAGTGTCAATTAAGTGACAAGGGAAATATAAAACCTCATGCCAGGATGCTAAAAGGGACATGGATAGTCCCAGGAATACACCTCACCCATCCTCGGAAGGTTGTTAGAGCTATTTGGTGTTAATTATTAAGCCAGTTTATATTCTTAGCTTAGGAACTTAGGATTAGCCCTTGAATTTGCTATGCATCCACGCAACAAGATTAGATTCATCACCATGATGTTCTCTAACCATATCACAAGCTGCAACAGAGCTATCAGCATTCACAACACCAACACGTTGTAACTTAGAAAAGCTACCAGCATGTATTGGTGCAGTAGATGAAATAGTCCTAAATACATAATATATGTACATTGGTATCTCCCTATTATAACCACCTGGATATTATCCAACGCTCATAGCCTAAGGCTCTATTTATACTCACTATGATGAGTTACTGATCACTGTCTGATGTACTACAGGTGTAAACAAGGTGTATATATATAATAAGAGTAGAGAGCCATCAATAAAGACAGCTCTATACAATAACATCAGTAGGACGTACTACCCTCCAGGAGTAAGGTCAACTTCATTAGGATCAGTAGGCATAGCTCCTAGACTCTTATGCTCACCCTGAGAATTATTCAACATGTTTAATGCCAATGCTTTATCTGCATCACTGCCATCATTCTGCACTAATTCCTCAAGAATAAACATCCACCTTCGACGCTCAAGCTGACTCAACTTAAGCTTAGATATATCAGCCTTATGACGCTGCCTATCTTCGTAATTACTTACGGTCACACTCATGATCACCACCTTTCTATAGTTTATAGATCAAAACGAAACAAACAAAATCAAAAATAACTAAATCGTGATAACGAAAGTCCCCTGGTAAGGGGGTCCCATATATATATAAGACCACACATAGAAATTCTACAATTTTTGAAACCTCTTTGAAAGTTAACGAAAAGTGTTTAAATTACAGCAATCAAAAGGGGGCCCCTATGTTATGGGATCATTTAATTATAATTTTTGTTACGGTGAGTCTAATTACGGTTATGAGATATCTGGATACAATGCCTGGATATTCATGTCCTAAATATTGTGGAGTATACCATGAGCATTGGGATTTGCAATCGGATTCCGACCAATCAGTCGGTAAAAATGCTAAGTCCACTAAAACCAATGGGTTAACTGTGAAATAAAAACATTGCATAAAAGTTTTAGGCTTAGTAATATAGTGGGTAGTCAATCTAACCAAAAGGAGGTGCTTATGAGTGGTATTAAAAGATACATACTTACAATAGAATATAACACTGACACTGAGGAGATAGAATATATTCAAGAAGAGATGGTCAATGATGACAGTGTATTTGAATATGGTGACTTCATACTAGATGATTACTTTGATGAGGAGTCACTAGAGCTACTATCAGATGCATATATACTAGGCATTTCATAATTCTTTCTTACGCAAACAAGCGTTTGCTAAAAGAATTGTGTAGGGCGCGGTTAAAAACAATAATACTATAGGAGAAGTTATGCCAAATTTACAAGATTTACATAAGAGAACTGTTAAGGCAGGTGCATCAGGTGGTAATTCCCTGACCGAAAAATTAGGTATTAAGAATAAGAAGCCTGTAAGACCAGGTAAAATAGGTGAAAAGGATACGAGTATATCAAAGAAGCCAATTAGAAGTAAACTATCACACGAAAAACATAGTCCTGCCATAGGTAGTCAATCTAAGGATGGCAAGGGATACAAACTAGGAGAATAATTATGGGTGTTAAAGATAAATTATCAAAGGCGAAAGAGGATGCTAGAGTTTATATACAGGATAAAAGGCATCGTCATGGTGAGAAAAAGGCTTCAAAAGCTAAGGCCAAAAAGAATAGGGCAATGATGGATGGGCCTAAACCTAAGAGCCGCGTGAGAAAGTATTTAGAGGAGGATCCTAATTCTTTCAAGTCCAACCCAAAGATGGAGTTAGGGCAAACTGATGAGGTAGCTCCTTACAATAAGCCTGGCACACAAGCTAGGGGTGGCAGATATAGAGAGGGCGAATAATAGGGGGAATAAGATGGATCAATATGAAATAGATAATGCCATAGCATCTTTAAGTAAGTCTATAGAAGATCTTACCTACAGGCTATATACATTAGAGGATAGTATGGCTGAAATAAGTGCATATGTTGAAGAACAAAAAGGGGAGTTTATAGATGGCTAGTTTAGATGGTTATAGCTTAAATGAGAAGATAGATAAAGTCTTTGAAGAGCTTCAAGAAGAATTATGGATACTTAGAGAAGAGTTTACTGAACTTTATGATTACATGAGAAAGCTTGACAAAGTAAATGCTGCCCCTAAAAAGGTAGTTAAAAAGAAAGCGAAAAAGGTATTAGAAGTTACAGAATCGGAAGAATAGACCATTCTGTATACGAAGACACCTCAGAGTTACCTGACGGACTAATAATAAAGGATGACTGGCGACTGGCATCTATTGGGGATTGGGTAAAGGCAGATGACGGGTGTTATATAGAAATACTTAGGTCGGGTGATATGAAGGATGGTTCTGGTAAGGCTCAATATTATATAGGGACTTGCACGGGGACATTCCCTGCTAGAAAAAGCATGAGCCTTGATACTAGCAGGAGGGAGAATATATATTCGTTTGGGGGCGTAATGGCTGTAGAGAATAGGGAGAAGCTTAGTAAAAGCGAATCATTATTTGTAGCTTACGTATCAGCAGGGATAGAGCATGAAGATGCATATCTAATGGCTTTTAAAACAAAGAACAAGAGGTATGCGGTAAAGAAAGCATCATCTCTTATAAGGACAAGTAGGGTGAGGACAGCTATGAAAGATGAACTAAAGCCAGTTTTAGAAGAGCTGGAGCTAGACGAAACGTTTGTACTCAAAGCAATCAAGGAGGTTGTTCTCTCTTCCGATAAGGATGAAACTCGTCTTAAGGCTCTTTTTAAGCTGGCTGATATTATGGACATGGAAGATAAAAATAAAACTACTGTTACTTCAGTATCTGGCGCGTTATTTCAGGGGTTTACTCCTGAATCATTAGGGTCTGTAGAAAGACCAAAGGAGATAGAAAATGGCAAATGAAGACACAATTATAGACGATATGAATAAACCAAGCAAAGCAGAAGGAATGTTATCTGCTCCAGATGATAAGTCTTTTATGAACTTCTTATCTGTTGGTCTAGCTGATCATGTATTTGGAGGCAATATGGATCCTGAAAAAGGTAGTTCATGGCGTTCAGGCGAGGGTTTACAGGATGATTTTAAAAGGCCCAGGGAGGCTATGAATTTAAAAGATTATACTCTAAAATCCGGAGGAAAGAGCAGGGAGTTGTATGCGAGAGATTTAGGTCTTAATCCTGAAGAAGTTATGATTGATACTATGTCTTATCAAGATAAAAATAATTATGACTTTAATATAGGCACGGTAGACAACCCAAATATGAAACATGAAAAATCTTCAGGATCAAGCACAGGATGGAAAGGGATGGATAGTACTGTTGATTCATATATTGACTCCTATATGAAAAGAGAACATAAAGGTGATGCGTTTGCGGCAATGGACGATGAACGTGTAGACAACTATAAGAGCATGTATGGGTTATCTAAGAAATTAATGAAGGAAGGCGGTTCCGCAGCCGTGTTAGAAAAATGGCCGCATTTAAAGAAGAGGTATGATAAATATCAAGAAGCATTTGGATCAGAATAAAGGGGGTTGATAATGGCAAAAGAAGGAAAGTTTATAGACGAGGTATATTATTCATCTCAGATGCCTAAAGGCAAAAAGGATGACTGGCCTTATAGCTATGATAAAGATACTTATAGGACAATGAACAATGCTCATAATGCCGGCAATGATAGTTTGACAGTTATTCAGGAAAAATTATCTAGCATGGGCCTCTTGGAAAAAGAGTGGGTTGATGGGTATATGGGAAAGAGAACTGCGGGAGCCATTAACAGATATTTATTAAATACTCAGCCATCAATGTGGGATGCGGTAAAAGAATCTGATCTAAATATATTTAAATAATGGCCAATATAAATCTTCATAACGTCTCTAAGATGGAAGATGAGCTTAGATTAGCGCATTCAGATCTTATAGCATTCGGTAAGTTATTCCTACCTGACGATTTTATGAGGAGTGAAACTCCTTTCTTTCATTATGAGGTAGCAGATGCTCTAATGAATAAGGATTACAGGCAGTTAGGGGTAATACTGCCACGTGGGCATGGTAAGACAGTACTAACAAAGTGCAATATAGTACATGATTTTTTGTTTACACGAGACCCACTCTTTTATGGATGGGTTGCTGCGTCTTCCAAGATATCTGTACCAAATTTGGATTACGTAAAATATCATTTGGAATATAATGAAAAAGTTCAGTATTATTTCGGTGATGTTAAAGGGAGAAAATGGACTGAAGATGACATTGAACTTAAAAATGGCAGCAAACTTATCTCTAAGTCAAACCTTTCAGGTATACGTGGCGGGGCTAAGTTGCATAAAAGATACGATCTTATCATCCTTGATGATTTTGAAGACGAGAATAATACCGTTACGCCAGAGTCTCGTGCTAAAATCGCAAATCTTGTTACGGCTGTGGTTTTCCCTGCTTTGGAACCAGCTGATGGCAGGCTTCGTATTAATGGTACGCCTGTGCACTTCGATGCGTTTACTACAAGGATACTTAACGGTCACATCAAAGCTCAAACTCAAGGCGAAGACTATTCTTGGAAGGTAATAACATACAAAGCATTGCAAGAAGATGGTACACCCCTATGGCCTTCATGGTTTGGCCACAAGGAGATGGAGAGGAAGAAAAAGTTTTACGCGGACAGTGGGCAGCCACAGAAATTCTATCAAGAGTATATGATGGAGGTTCAGAATGAAGAAGATTCAATATTTAATCGGAACCATATTAAATACTGGGATGGAGACTTTCATCGAGATGAGGGAACGGGTCTTAATTATATTAGAACGGATCTCGGAGATGAGAAGCCTGTCAATGTTTTCGTCGGTGTTGATCCTGCTACAGATAGTGCTCGCAGGGATAGTGATTTTAGCGTTCTACTCGCTTTGGCTGTCGATAATGACAATAATTGTTATGTTATTGATTATCTACGGAAGCGTTCTTTGCCTGTCCTTGGTATACCAGGGGACGATAAAAAGGGGATTGTGGATTATATATTTAGCTATAACAAGCTTTATAACCCGAGTCTATTTTGCATCGAAGATACTACTATGTCAAAACCAGTTTTTCAAGCAATTAATGCAGAAATGCGGAGGCGGAATGATTTTACGATTAAGTACACGGCTGAAAAGCCTGGTAACAGGATGTCTAAACGGGATAGGATTCAAGAAATTCTGGCTCAAAGGTTCTCAGTTGGTGGAGTCTTTGTTAAAAAAACTCAATACGATCTTCAAAGGGAAATAATGACCTTTGGCCCTCGTATGGGTCATGATGATACAATAGATGCATTAGCATATGCATGTAAGTTTGCTTATCCTCTTAAGTCTGTTAAAAAAGACAAGAGGGGTGACTGGATGAAACATAGACCTCAGCCTAAGAGCTGGGTCACAGCATAGGGAGCAGGGATGCCAAAATTTGGAAAGAGTAGTCGTAATAGACTTGCGACATGTGATAAGAGATTACAAGACGTATTTAATGAAGTTATTAAGTATGTGGATTGTTCAGTGCTAGAAGGGCATAGAGGTGAAGAAAGACAAAACAGATTCGTGGACGAGGGAAAAAGCAAAGTTCGTTTCCCTAATGGTAGGCATAATGCTGAGCCTAGTCGTGCTGCTGATGTCACACCTTACCCTGTGGACTGGAATGACAGAGAGCGTCAAACTCTTTTTGCAGGGTTCGTGCTTGGGGTGGCTCGTGGGATGGGTATTAACCTACGGTGGGGTGGAGACTGGGACCAAGACTGGCAAGTAATGGATAATAAGTTTGATGATTTTCCACATTTTGAGGTAAAGGACTAGTATGGCAAAGCAGGATAAAAAAGCACAAAGAATTAAAGAGATATACAACAATGCTAACTCTAGAACTAGGCAGCAATGGGAGTATGTAAACCAAAAAGGCTTTGATTTTGCTAATGATAATCAACTTACTGAGAGAGAAGAGGCTGACCTTACAGAACAAGGTATGCCTACATTTACTATTAATAGGATTCTTCCTGTTGTAGAAATGTTAAACTTTTATGCTACTGCTAATCCGCCAAGATGGCAAGCTATAGCTACTGAGGGTTCTGATACTGATGTTGCTGCAGTCTTTAGTGATATGGCAGATTATATATGGAACTTATCAGATGGGATCTCTTTATACAGCAACGCTGTAAATGATGCCATTACAAAATCCGTAGGATATTTGCTAGTCACTGTAGACCCTGATAGTGATCATGGCATGGGTGATGTTAAGATACAGCAACCAGATCCATTTGATGTATATGTAGACCCTAAGGCAAGAGATATATTATTTAAAGACGCTGCCTTTATAATGATACGCAAAGTCTTACCTAAGACTCATGTTATAAAACTATTCCCTCAATTTGAATCCAAGATTAAAAAATCTAATTCAGATGATAATACTGATTGGAGCTATACAGAGAAAGTCCAAGGTGGTTCTCAGAAAGATTTTACGTATAAAGATATTGGTGAAAATGAATCTATAGATCCGTTGACTGGAGAGTCTGATAGGCTAATAGAGCTATTTGAAATGTATGAGAAAGTTAAAGTTGCATACATGAATGTGTTTTATAGAATACCCCCAGACGAAGAGCAATTAAAGCAAATACAGCAACAGGTTCAGGTCCAATTAGCTGAAATGCAAAAAGAAATGCAAGTTGGTTTAATGGAGCAAGACAAAAAAATGCAAGCAGCTGTTCAATCTGGAGAGATGCTTCCTGAGAGATACCAATTGGAAATGGAAAAAGCCCAAAAAGGAATGCAACAACAACTAGCTGCTGCAGAGCAACAGTTTATGAGTGACCTGCAGGCTCAAGCTTCCAAGATAGAAAACATGATTATCTCTGAAAAAGAGTTTAAGATTTTCCAATCAGACCCAGAGAAAGCAAAATTAATTGTTGATGCTATTAAATTTTATGGGGATAGAATTAAGCTTAGCTGTATCTGTGGTGATACTACATTATACGAAAATATATTGCCTGATAATATTACTGAATATCCGATTATACCAATACACTTTAAATGGACAGGAACACCATTTCCTATATCGGCAGTTTCACCCTTAATAGGTAAGCAAAGAGAGATTAACAAATCTCATCAAATAATGGTGCATAACGCTTCATTGGGATCTAGTTTAAGGTTCTTACATGAAGAGGGTTCTATTGACACAGACTATTGGGAGAAGTATTCAAGTGCTCCAGGAGCATTACTTCCTATTAGACCTGGCGCACAAGCTCCAACTCCAATTATGCCAGCACCTTTAGCGAATGCTTTTTATACTATTGTGCAAGAAGGCAAAGGAGATATGGAATATCTAGCTGGTATTTATTCTTCAATGCAAGGAGATACTGGGCAACAGCATGATACTTACAGGGGTATGTTGGCTATAGATGAATATGGGACTAGGCGAGTCAAGCAATGGCTAAAGAATGCTATTGAGCCTGCACTTAGGCAAACGGGGGAAGTAGTTAAGCAATTTTCACAGGCAGTCTATACGGCTCATAAGGTTATACGAATAGTACAGCCTAATAATATTAATGAAGAGAAGATGGCTGAGATTAATATGCCAATATATAATGACTTAGGTGAGGCGGTTGGTAAATTTAATGACTACGCTACAGCAAAGTTTGATATAAGGATTATAGCAGGGTCTACCTTGCCAGTAAATAGATGGGCATATCTAGAGGAATTAAAATCATTAATGCAATTGGGTATAGTAGATGATGTAGCTGTATTAGCCGAAACAGATATTAGAAATAAAACGCAAATTATTAAGAGAAAGTCACTATATGCACAATTACAAGGCCAAGTATCTCAATTATCCGAAAGCGTTAAAGATAAAGATGGGACTATTGAGACGCTTGAGCGCCAATTGGTTCAAGCGGGTATTAAGCAAAAAGTAATGCAAGCAGAAGTGGAGATATCAAAAGAGAAGCAAGATATCAAGGGAGCAACACAGAAACAATATATAGAAACTGAAGCTCAACAAAAATTATTAAGGAATGTCATGAAGAACGAAGCTGAGACCAAAAAGAAAGACCTTGGCATGGCTGTAGAGAACATGAAAAAATCCTTGACTAATAATAGTAATGATTCGTAACTTAAATAGGAGAGTATAATGGAAGAAGTACAAGTTAGTGGTAACTCAGATCAAAATGACTCCACAGAAGACTTTTTCGGACAACTAGAAGCTGATGTAAATAGTGCTATAGTTGATGTAGATGAACAGTCTGATGGTATGGTAACCCCTAGTCCTCAAATGGCACCTGTGCAAAACCAGGTAACCCAACAAGAGGCCCAAGGCACCAATGATACACCGGATTGGGAAAAACGGTACAAGGACTCAAGCAGAGAAGCACAAAGAATGGCTTCAACGCTCAATGAACTTAAACCTTTCGTACCAGTTCTAGAAGCGATGAAACAAGATAGTGGACTTGTTGACCATGTTCGAGATTATTTCGAAGGCGGTGGGAGTCCGAATGCCTCTATGACAGAGCAGCTTGGTTTAGATGAAGATTTTGTATATGATCAGCATGAAGCTGTGACAGATCAAAACTCTGATTCAGCTAAAGTGTTTAATGCTTATGTGGAAAAAGCTGTTGAACAAAAAGTTCAAGGAGCGATTACACAAGAGAAAAAACACAACTTAGCACGAGCTACTGAATATGAGAGGGTAACGGAAGAAACAGCGTTTCGTAATAAGCATAAAATGACAGATGATCAATTTGCTGATTTTGTAAACCAGGCAAAAACGCATACGCTAACCTTAGATGACGCATTCTATGTAGTCAACAGAGGGCATGCTAATGCTGAAGTAGCTCAGAATACAAAGAAGGAAATGTTAGGTCAGATGAAAAATGTTAGAAACATACCAGCAAGTGTAGGTAGTGCCAATAGCACACAAGTAGAAAAAAGCAATGAAGATGGAATCTTTGATGCCCTTCTAAGTGCTGATGGCAATCTAGATGATTTATTTGGATAGATAAATACTGTCTATCCATATTAACGATAAAAACAGGAGGATAGACTATGTCTGATCTTTTTAACTTATCGAATCTAGGGACTTCTGATGTATCAGGTAATGGACCCGGTGGTGGTGCCGCAGGGCAAACTAATACTGGTGATCTGCGTAGAAAATATAACTTTGGAGACCGTGTCTCTGAGTTATCTATATCGCAAGACCCTTTTTTTCGATTCGTATCAAAAGTAGGTAAAAAGCCTACAGATGATCCTTTTTTCAAGTTTACTGAAAAGAGAGCATCATTTCACAAGCGTTATGCTTATATGGTAAGTATGGGCAGTGGCTTTGCAACTGCTTTAACAGGCAACTTAAACGCTCAAGATGCAGCAGATGATACCTTTTATGGTAAATTCGGAACTGACTATTCTAATCAAGGTAACTTGGTTAATCGTTTAGGTCAAGCTCCAGATTACTTTGAAGGTGCCACAAACACAAAACCTTTATTTTTAATGGCGGGATCGCTAATTAAAGTACCGGTTGCGTCTGCAGATAATACAGGTAATTTATCTTCAGTAGTAGATTACCAAGTGGTTAAAATAACAAGTGCTGTTGATAATGGCAACTATGTTAACGTTACAGGCACCGTAGTAAAAGGTGTTGACGCTGGTAGATTCTATATGGGCGTTCCTGACTCCATTGAAAATGGAGCTTCAAGTACAGTAACTCAAAA
>JGI24006J15134_10001173_pt1 | contig 15082 bp, 18 predicted proteins | sample LinPmetageLP53_FD_15134 | JGI IMG/M metagenome (IMG submission 15134)
TATGGTGAACAGTTAGCATTTAGGGACCCTAAGTTAACAGCAAAGTTTTCTCATCAAACAGCTCAGTATAGTCCTTACTGGAGAAATTTTATGAGCGAAGGTGCATCAAGCGGTAGAGATAACTTAGGCACTGCTGTTACTGGACGTTCTGCTATTATAGGAGCTTATAACGCTATTCGTGGTCAATCTAAAGATAAAAAGTGGGTTATGGATGAAATAGTAATGACCGGTAGNGAAAATATAGAACACCTTACTAAAGATGGTAAAAGAATAAAAGCTAATGTAGAACTAGGTGGCGGTAAATATTCTGTTCCTTATATGGATAACCAAGGCAGAATGAAAAGAATTGAGTTTACTGCAAAGACCGGAGAACAAGACCTTCAAAGATTTAGAGAAATGTCTAGAGCGGCTATTGCACTTGGTTCGGACCCTATGGATGAAGCTGGAATTAAAGGTGAGCTTTTTGGAACTAAGATGCTTGACACCTTATTTAATTATAAAGTGTTTAGTATTGACGCTAAGGGTAACAAAAAGTTTGATAACTATATGACTAAAAGAGTTGAAGCTGGTAAAGCTGAATGGTTAAAAAGTCACGGACTACAAAGTAAATTTTTAGAATTAAATAGATTGTTGTATGGTAAGAATCATAAAGACAATAGAAGGTGGAGCTATGCAGAAATACAATCTGGCATAGAAAAGTTTTCATACTTGCCTGAATCTGCCAAAAACACATTTCTGCCTCAAATAGCTGAGAGTATGAAAGGAGTTAATTGGTCTGATAATTTATTTAGAAGAATAAATACTGGTGCTCTGGATAAGATTTACGCTGAACACGTTCAGACTATTAAACAATTTGACTGGTTAAAAGAAGTTATGGGTAGGGATACATTAGCTAGTCAAAAAGGTAGATTTATATCTGAAATTATGGAAAGAGGTTTGTTTAGAGATGAAGCTATTAAACGATTAGCAAGTGATGAAACAGCTTGGGTTGAGTTTGTAGACGGAACTTATAATCTTAAAGGTGTAGAGAAACCAATAACAGGTGGTATACCTAGAGATTTTTTACCAAGAAGAGTAGGCGACTATAACTATAGAAGAGCTTATTTAGAACATTTAGTATTAAAAGCAGAGGATTTCTTAGTAAACGATTTGAGCGATATTGCGAGTATGAAGAGTACAACTGATGTAATTAATAAGTATAAGCTAAGTCCTGAGGATATAAGAGGTATACACACAGAGGTAGATGTTATAAAATCTTTAGGTTTTCAGTATGCTAAGAAAAGAAGAAGCTTAGATGATATACTGCAAACTGAGTACAGTGATAAAGAGTTAGTAAAACTTAATGAGGAAGCACGTAAAGCGTTTGGGTTGTCCGATAAAGGTGATGCTAAAGTTGACCAACAGACTATAGATTCAATGATAAGACAATATAAAAAAAGTATTGAGAATGTTAAAGGTGGAGAAGAGTTATTCGATATGCTTTATATGGGCACTTATACTCGTGGTGACAGGCAAAGGTCTAAGGTATTAGAAAAAATGCGTGAAAAACCTCAAATGAGACAGCAGATTTTTGAAATAGAAAAGTTTATGAAAAACACAACCTTAACTCGTTCTGGTGTTCAATCTCAAGCTGTTAAAGATGCTAACTTAAAAAAGTTTTTTAAGAATTATGATGAGCTAATTACTAAAGCTGGAAATGATTTAACAACAAAAGAATTTAATGAGCTTAGTAGTGACTTAAATAAAAGAAAAGATATTGATAGCTACTTTGATTTAAATGGTAAAAAAGTAAAAGGAGAATTTGTAGATGTCGAAAAACTTAGCGAAAGCGATAAAATTTATCTTGATGACATCGCTCCGTTTGAGGGTTTATCAGGAGGAAATATTAAAGACCCTGAGCTCAGACAAGTTAAGTATAACCTTAAAGAGCATCTTGACCATTATCATAATTTGGACGCTCGTAATCTTAATGGCTTGTTTAGGGGGTTATTTAAAAAGAATATAAATGAAGCTACTAAATATGATTTACAGACTTTAGATAGGTATTTACAAGAAATGAGAGATGGTACGTGGTTTAGAAAGACTATGGACTTTATGGTTGGTAAGGATAAAAACCCAACAATAAAAAGAGCGTACTATTGGATGTTTCCTAAAGCTGTTAATAGAGACTTAATGAGAGAACCTGCTATGATGGAGTGGGTAGAAGATGTGGGACCTTATAAAGACAGACTGGGAAATACTCTTGAAAACGCAAGAACAATTAGACCTACTTCTGTTATTGGCGAGATACAACAACTATCTGCTAGAACTCAAGAACTTTCAATGCAAAAATCAGAAGAAACAATTAAAGAGTTTCAAGACTCTCTAAGACCAATAATAACAGCACTTGAGGATGGTGATATGTTATTTAAAATAGCCGTTGCTAAAAGAGAATTAGGTATGATACCTAAAGTAGAGAAAGCTAACAAACTAAATGGTCACAAAGCTGAGTTTGGTAAGTATGATTATAAAAAGAATTGGAACGATGTTCGTGGAACTTACAATGAATTAAAAAACAAAGTATATGTAGTGCCTACTCCTAAAGGTAGAGTAAAGATGACTGGTGAAAAAGCAGTTGATTATATCAATCAAACACTTACTAACTGGAATATGAAAACTCGTAAATGGATGACAGGGGATAGAAAAGCAGTTGATAAATGGTTAAAAATGGCGGAAACAAATGGAGAAGTAACTTGGAAAGGATTAGATGCTTTAAGAAGAAATTTCCATAATTACGTAAATGATACTGTACGTAGAAATAAATCTATCCCAATAGAAGAGCTTGGTATTGATGGAATGAGAAGTGTCATTAAAAGAATCGTTGCTAGTCACACACCTCTTTCTCTTAGAACTAGGGAGAATCTTAATAAAATAAGAAGAGATATTAAAGTAACAAAGTTTGATGAAACTGGAGATTTAGGTGCTGAAACATACTACCCTCATATGTCTTTTGATAGAAAGTCTTCGCAAAAAAGATTAGAACGTGCTTTAAAAAGCTTAGAGAGTGACCCTAACTTATCTAAAAAAGAAAAAGAAGCTGATATGAAAAAGCTCTTTCACACTTACAAGAATCTTACTGGAGACTTTTTAAGTAAAGACCAGATGGGTGATAACTTTGACGCTATGCAAGAGGTAATGGTTAATGCGGCAATGGGTAGACAGAAAAAAGCTCAAAATATTTTAACTAATGATTTAAAAAAAGTTGGTAATCAGTTTAGTAGAGATTCTCATATAGGTGGTTGGGATATGACACCTGAAGCTTATGAAGCTTATATGAAGAACACTATAAACACATTTTATAAACAAGCAATGCAAGTTAGTGCAAGAACATCAATGCATAATTTTAATAAGTCTTTCTTTAATCAAACAGGAGATGCTCGTTTAACTGGTGCTTGGACTAATTTCTTTAAATTGTATACACAATCTGCAATGGGTTATCCTACACATATACCTCAGTCTATTATGGATAATCCTGCTATGAAAATTAAAGGTACACCTTATAAGTGGTTAGCAGATAGCACCGCTAAGAAAAGAATTGATTATATACGTAAAAGATTAGGCGTTGGTCGTAAAGAGCTGGAAAAGATGAATCTTGACACAGCTACTGTTGATGAGTTAAGTGGAATGGAATATACTCAATTACAAAGTTGGGGTTCTATGGAGGCTAAGTGGCAGTTAGCCTCTTTACTTGCTCACCCTAAAAGTGCAATAGCAAACTTGTATGGTGGTACTGTACACACTTGGATAAGCACAGGATATAATAACCTTAAAAAAGCTAGAGATTTTGAGTATCTTAGAACAAATATCAATCCTGAATGGAAGAGTATGAAAGATGTTGAAAGATGGATGCAAGAATTAGGTATTATAGAAGAATTTTTAGTGTACGAAGCAGGTTTAAATCCTCAATTAAAAAGTCAACGTATGCAGAAATTTACTGCTGATGTTGTAAGTAAATTAAAAAGAGACCCTAAATTAACAGACGAAAGTTTGTGGCAGATAGGTAAAAAACATAAGCTTAGTAGACCTATTTTTGATGCGGCGTCATCTTTTATGAGAATACCTGAAAGAACTTTGAGACGAGATTCTTTTATGGCTCATTATATACAGGCTAAAAATAAGTTTGGTGGTGCAATATCTGATTACAATTCGCCATTCCTTATTAATATGGCAAAGCGTGGTGTTAAGGGAACTCAGTTTTTATACTCTGCACCATTTAGACCTTTATGGACAAATAGCACACTGGGTAGGGTGTTTAGTCGTTTTCAATTATGGAGTTGGAACTCTGTACGTTTTAGAAACGATGTATTAAAAAGAGCAAGTATAGCTGGTTACCAAGAAGGTACTCCAGAAATGGAAACATTTAAACGCTTAGCTATGGCTGACGCATTTATGATTGGGATGTCTAATCTATTTATGTATTCATTGTTTGAAAATGCTTTACCAGCTCCTTATAACTGGATGCAAGATACAGCTGATTTATTGATGGGAGATGAAAAAGAACGTGAAAGAGCGTTTTATGGCTCTCCTATTGGTCCCTTACAGGCTGTAACTCCTCCTGCGTTAAGGTTACTACCGCCTATATTTAAAGGTATGATGTCCGATGATTACTCACAATTAACAGATTATTACTTGTGGACTATGGCTCCTTTTGGTAGATTGATTAGGGATGTAGTAGGTCCCGGTGGAGTTGTTGAAAATCCTTATTATGCTGTTACTAAAATGACAGGTCTTCCAGTTTTACAAGCTGGTAGTAAAGTTAAGGAAGAGAAAACTCCTAGAATTGGTCAAAAATTAGTATACTAAGGAGAGATTATGCCTATACCAAATCATTGTGCTGAATGTGACAAACCATTATCAAACGAAGACGGTTGGTTATGTGAGTTGTGTAAAGAAAAAGAGAAAATCATAACTTCTAATAAGATAGGAGAAGATTTATCTAAAATATTACCGAGTATGAAAGATGAAAAAACAGATAATTCAAGCCGCCGCTAAATTAGCTTCTCCTAAAGTTGCTTTAGGTACTGCGGCAGTTGCGACTGGAACTGCGTATGCTGGGGCAGAAGAAGATGGCAGAGAGACTATAGAAGATATTGCAATGTTAGGTGGTATGTTGGCAACAGCACCTTTAGCATTAAAAGGTTCTAGTGCTATATTAAATAAGATATATCAACGTAGGAGTGGGCGTACTTTATCTAAGGTTATGCAGAACACTGATATTGAAATGCCGGGATTTTACAGTGCTGGTATGCTTAGTCAACCTTTAGCTGTTGGTAAAGAAGCTATAAAAGGTACTAAAAGAATAGTTGACCAATTTTTTAATTTTAATAAGTCTGCTGGTCAAAGATTTACTGGAATAGGTCCAGCTACTCAAGAATCTATTGACAATGCTAATAAAGCTAGGTTAGTTGCAAATCAAGCGGGTAAGAAAAAGTTGTCTGGTTATTCAGGTAAAATGACTGAAGAAGCAGTTGGTGAATTAAAATCAGAATACAGTAGTTTAGATGAAATGAAAAATTGGCGTAAAACTAAAAAAGTAGCTCATTATAATATTGAAAAAGATTATATGATGTTAAAGAAAACAGGTAGACCTATACCCGGTCCTTTAAGAGCTTATATGAAACCTCATATGAGAGAGGCTGGTCTTAATGAAACTACAAGAGTAGTTGGTAAAGAAAGAATGGATTTAATAGGTGAGAGATGGAATAAGGAATTAAAAGGTAAGTTTGCTAGTAAAGATACTAAATATTTTATAAACAAAAACACTAATCCAGACTCTGTTAATTGGGATATGATGAAGGACCCTGTATATCATAACCTTATGGTAGACTTACAAAATAAACCCGGCGGTAAGGGGCTATATTTTGGCTTAGATGATGTGTTTAACTATGGTAAAGAAAAAGGGTTGAATGTTAAAAAACTAAAGAATGGTAATATCTTATTAGATTATTCCCCACAAGCTAAAAGCAATTATCTTAAAGGTGGCACTAGAGCTTTAGTTGAGTTTTCTCAACAAGGTAAAAGAGTTAGACCTGAATTTGTTAATTCTGATGTGTTTGATTTGTTTGGTGTTCCTGTAGGTAAAAGCAATACTATTATAATAAGCGAACCTTATAAACCGGGATTAAAGGCTATAAACTTTTTAAAAAGAGAACCTAAAGCTTATAGCTCTATAGGTAGAAAAGATGCTTCTAAAGTAGGTAATGTAGATAAGGAAATTTATAAAATAGACCCAAGATTTGATAAGTTTAAACCTACCGGTGGGGTAAGTGATAAAGTTATGAATGATATAAACACTATGGCTAAAGATGCTACTCAAAATTACAATGCTAAAATGGATTCAGAGTTTACAGAACGTCTTGTTCGTAGAGCCGCTGGTGCTGTTGCACTTGGGACCCCTATTGGTGTAGGTTTATATGGTTTCTTTAGTGATAGTGACGAGTAAGGCTCCGTCCTCGCTCCCTCCTCGCTCCCTCGATTCCTGTTATTAGTCAATTAAAAAAAAAGGCACTTTGTTTAGTGCCCTTTTTCTATTCCGGGATTGACGCAGTTATCGTAGTATTTACATCCTGACGCTATCGTGCATTCTTTCCCTGCTTTTTTCTTATTTAGTATCTGACGTAGTCCTATTCCGCCACTGGCATACTTTTTGGTTTGAATCATAACGCCTAGACACTTACCGCAGTCATAGTTTGCACAATGAGTTCTGGCTGATGCTTCTAGGTTTTTCATTTAATACCCCGTTAATGTTCCGTCTTTAGATGCTCTGTATTTTGACTTTGATAGTCTTTTCTTATCTCCAGCATATCGAGTTTTACCTTTGGTACCTCTCGCCGCACAATAAGTTTTACATCTGTCACACTCTGTATGTAGTCTAAAGTGCTTTATACCTCTTAATTTACCACATACGCAACGTATATTGTTATCTGTTCTTGCCATTAATTTCTGTCTATTCATTATTTCCTCTTTCTAGGTTGGGCACCTGACGCCAACCATTTTACATTTGTCTTCCTTCTATTCTTTTGGGTTAAGTATCGCTAGGATTATTCCATTATTGCTACTCTTATCCCTCACAGAGCAACCTTTCGGTTACAAACTCTGACAATGTGGTGCCCTTGCCTATTCTTTAATCGCAGTTGCTACCGGGTATACATTTAGTAGGTCCAGTAACATCTTCGGTGTCCATTTCTTTATTAATAGGGTTATCTGTTTGACCAATTCGTTTATCATCTTCGTGGTCCCAGTTACTACCTTTTTTAAGTCGCTGTATTAACTCGTGTATTTCATTAGCTTCGTTTGATTGATTTTCTTCCCAAGCCGCAGAGTGCAATCTATGTAATCCTCTTAATATAAGGCTTATATCCATCACACTCATTGTAGCTGGTTTTTTATCTTCTCTATCTGCTTTCATTTCTAATGTGTAAGCAGTTAGATATACTACTAAGTCTAACACTTCATCAACAGCTTCTTCTATGTTTGATAAACCTCGTTCTCTTCTGATTGGAACTTCTCGGTTGTATTCTACCCAACCTTTGTCCAGTCTTTCTTTAATAAGGTTTACTATTTGGTCATTTATGCCCATTTTGAGCTTCTCCACTTTCTGGTGGAAAGACCATTATTTCACCTTCACGGCTTTTTGAGTCTTTAAAATAACTCCAAGGCATTAACTTGTTGTTAAAGAAATTAAACAAATGATTCATTGCTCCCATTGGAGAATCATCTATAGCCGATGAATAACCGTGACGATAGCCACGCCTATATGCCATTTCTTCGGATATATGTTCTCTAGTTCCTTCTACTTCTGCTTTACTAGCTTCTTCTGCTGTTATTATCTTCAATATCTGCCTCCTTTGGCAAGTTTACGCATTACGTAAGTTGATAGTTCATCTGGCAATTCTTGTACAAGTTGAATTAAAACTTTAAAATCTGATTCGTCTAATGGACCTTTACGTGTATTGCAGGTCCTACAAATTAGCTGTAAGTTTTCTTTTGTAGACTTTCCGTCTTTAGACAGAGGTATTATATGGTCACAAGCAATCGTCCTAAAGGTTAATTGTTTGTCACAATACTTACACCCCTGTCCATAAATTTCTACAAATAACTCACGTATCTCCTGAGATGTTATGTTAAACTCTACTTCGTAGTGCTCACTTCTTCTTTTAAGTGAACCACGTAAGCTAGACATCTTAGCAGATAGCTTTTTGTACGCTTTTTGCCAATACGTTCTGTGTATTGGTTCTAATACTGATTGAAAATCAGTTTTGTTAAGCTGGGGCGTTAAGCCATTTTCTTTTTGCATAAGGCGTAACCATCCATTTCTTTCTTTTAAATTGCTTATTGCGTAGTTGTTCCAACCTCATAGCACCAGCACCATTGTTATCGATTCTGCCTGATTTTATTAGACCTTCATACAGCTCGATTAATGACTTTAATGAAATGTGTTCATTGTGTTGTTCGTATTTACTTTTCATATGTTTCTCCATATGGTTAATAACCGAGTGAATAAACCTGTGCGGGGACTACGTCCTGCCGCTTTGTCTATTTTGTGCTCGATTCTGTTAAGTCTGACGGTTATACTCAAGAAAAATAAGAGCATAAAGAACACATACGCTTCCCACGCTAGTAGAAATGGTACTGTATTCTCCATCATTGATTCAAAATAAAATTGCATTTTCTGCATTTACTGTTTCTCCTTATTTAAAATAATAGGGTGGTCAAAAGGAACCGCCACATCGGGAAACCACTCCCAGCGAAAAACCACCCTATTATTGTTGACGATGCTAAGCTAAACTATACTCAGCATATTTATTACCAGTATGAGCTTTGACTCTGTTCATAACTACGTTATTCCCATCAGCCCTAATACTATGTATTATTGCCGCCAGTCTAAAGCATCCACATCTGTTTAAAGCCATCATTGGTGTAACTTTTACACCTGATTCTAGCAATTCCAGAATTACTGTTTTTTGTGATTTTCTATTTCTAGGCATCTGTTATTATCCTCCATAACAAAGTGTAAGTGTATTCCAAAGCGATGAATCGAAACACTAAAATCCAAGAAGTTATTGTTTGTTAAAATACTTAATTGAAAAAATCTAAGTAATGTAACAATAATTCCTCCAATAGGTAAAGCTATATCTACAAGCTTACCCATTAGGACCTCCGTACTCGTTTGACTTTTTGTATAGTCGCACCGGGCACATCAACTCCTGATGTCAAGTGTTTTCTTAATAGCTTTTTGTCTATCTTTTCGTTTTCAACTACATACTTATACTCATTGTCAAGTATTGAGTCATCTGTAATAGCAACAGGACCATAGGTTTCATAAAGCTTGTATCTTGAGGTGTCTGTTTCATAAACACCATTAGTGCCAACTTCTTGAATAACCATAGGTATCAGTGTTTCATTAAAGTATTTCTTTAACGACTCTGTTGCTTTTCTACGAAGAGATAATCTTAGCTGTTCTTTTTTCACTGCTTCAATTTCTGCATCTATTAAATGCATTTTTCTGTCGATGTTTACCATAAAATGGTCAATGCCATCAACTTTTCTGCTGATGTCTTTTTTAGTAACTGCAATAGCACTTTCTAAGACTAAGGCTTCTTCATCGGTTGCATATTGTAATTGCATATCCAAATCAATGAAGTCGCCTATCAACTCTCTTGTTGTTTTTTTAGCCATCTTTATCCTTATTTATAGCGTTTTCAATAATGAGCTCAAGTTCTTTACGCATACTGCGTTTGTTCTTTTGAGCTCTTTTTTGTAGCTTGAGTTTTATTTCAGGCTCTACTTCTGTCTTGACGACTTGTTTAAACGGAACTGGCATTTTGCCTCCTTGGTAATCTAAAGGATGGTGTCCAGTCCAAGTCAACCTCGAACAAATCACCATCACTGTTTTTGAATAATGAAACAGTCTTACCAGTAGCGTCTTGCTTACCGTTAATACCTATTACCTTACGTGAAGCGTTTTCTATTGCACCTGAGCCTTTACCAGCATATATATCAAGAATTTGATTTCTTGAATACTCTCTGGCTACTTGAGATATTTGTATTATAATAATATCCATATTTACTGCTAGGTTTGATAGATAATGAGATATGTATCTCACTTGTTCGTATTCTCCTCGTATGTTACCGGGTGTTTCTACTAAGTCTATGTAATCCACTACAACTAAATTAGGCTGTAGGTCTCGTATAGTCTTTTGTATCATATCCGGTGTAGGTGCGACTGTTTGTATGTTTAAATGCTTTAAATACTTATTGTAGTTATCGCTGACATACTTATAGTTCGCTGTAACATCGTCTTTACTCATTCCACTAACAATCTGTTGGTTGCGTCTGTGCATATACCAACCACTAAGCTCTAGTGATAGAAATAACGTAGGAATTTGCCATTCTTGTTTTATTTCATCGTTAGCGAAATCATAGCCTAAAGCTATGTTCTGGGCTAATGCTGTTTTATTAGCACCAGTAGGACCGAATATAGTAACCAGTTCTCCCGGATATATACTACAATCTTTATCCTTTAAACCGAACATACGAGCAAGGTCAATCTTTTTGCCAGTAAAGTCTGTTTCTAATCGTTCTTCTAACTCTTTTTGCAAGTCATTAGATGTTTTTATATCCACTAGATAGTCCTTATTTTTGTAATGTACACATTTAGGGTTACATACCTTCGCTAATAACTCATCGTGACAACCGTACTTATATCCATAGTTATATGTAGATTCTACTTTATCTATAACTATTTGTGGATTTAGCTGATTATCGTTCCAATGAAGTAAAGATGCTTTTGTAGCATCAGAAGGTATTCCGTTACGTCTAAAATGTGACGCTATGCGAAGCAAAGTATGATTACGATTGCCTTTGGTAGGTCCATCATTGTACAATTTTTGTACGCAGGGCACTACATTAGATGGTTCGTTAATCTTTTGCATACTTCTAACTTTAGGAACTTCTGTAACAATTTTATCAGATAAAGATTCATCACCCCAAAGGTCACTTTGACCGAAGTCTAAACGGCGTCCTGAAGCGAGTGTTACTATATCTGAATAACTTGAAGTAAGTAATTCGTTAGTTGTTAGAGGTATTTTGTATAGCGATGATTTTACATTGAGTGTATGAGCTATTCTGATTATACTAGTTCTAGTATATACAGCAGGGTCAGGGTCGTATGAATCAAGTAGTTTCATCATTGTTGCTTTTACTATAAAAGGCAAGTCTGGTGAAGGTTTAAAGCCAAATACTTCTGCTGATAAATCAATATGGTAACCAGTACCACTATAATATATAGCGTAATTGCCATCTTTTAAATGCAATTCCTTATTTAAATAAGTAAGTATCTGTTGTGTTCTACTTAAAGTAAACTCGTCTGAGTCCTGTCCTCTGTCTATGTCAATAGGAACAGTATTTATATATCTTGTACCGAGAAAGTTCTTTATAGAACCATTGGCTTTAATGAATGCTAAAGCTTCGCTGTCATATCGGTAAACTGATTTATAAATCGCTTGTCCCTGTCCTTGTTCATAAACGATGTCCCATACATCTTCTAAAGGAACGAGAGCCCCTCTTTTGGAGGGACTCCCGATTGCCATTTCAACAAACATTAGAACGGCATTGAGTCGTCTTTTGTTGCTGATATACCACCATTGGCAACTGGTGATACTACCCCTTCTTGCACCTCTTTGATAAGGTTCTTGGACTTCATAAAGTTAATATAACCTTCGAGGTCCTTCTTACCTTCAGCGGTATTAGAAGTCAACTTTGGAAATACAGTTGTATATGCCTTAGACGGGTCCTTACGACCGGGTTCTTTGTATATATACGCAGTATAATCCAATGTTGGATTGAGAGGGTCTGTCACGTGATTGATGTTAAAATGATTGACTAAGTCAACCGCATTACCATCAGCGTCTACCATCTCACCTGTTACATTAGGTCCGCCATCGAATCCGATAGCATCGAAGAGCCAATAAAGCCTCTTTAGTAACGTACAGGTTTTGATATTCCCGTTGGGCTCTTTGTCAAATGACCCTGCAAGTTTAAACTCTTGGGTGTATTGACTATCAGCTACCTTTAAAGTACCAACAAGATACACATCAGCCCAATCGAAATCGGATGATTTGTCTTGCCAGTCCAATATACCAACGGCACAATAACCTAACCATTTAGAACCTCCACCTCCTGTGGAAGCCTCTAAACCGTCAGGGCGAAAACGAGTTGTATTACTCATTCTTCCTCCTTGTATTTTAGGATTTCATTAGATATAGCACTATACTCAAATGGGAGTATCTTCTGAGCTAGGGGTTTTAGTCGTGAACCGACTACCCTCTCATCATACGCCTCAAACGAGACATAGTACTTACCATCTTCTTTAGACGCAGTTGAATAACCAATTACGTCAGCTTTAGCGGCTAATGAATAACCTAAACCACGAGGTAGTTCAGGTCCTAGTTGTACTTTGCCATCCTGCATCTGTGATGTTTTAGAATGACTAACTAAGACAAGGTTTCCTCCCTTCTTTTTCATAAGGTCTTGGAATCGTTTGATGACATCGACATTCTTACGTCTTGCTTTGCCCCAATCTGCACCCCATTGACCTTCACCCATAGCAGTAATACCTAACTCATTACAGACTGCATTTTCTATCCAGCCGTTAACTTCGCCAATAGTATCAATTACTATAGTGTCGTAAGGTAAATCATCCCATTCTTTAGCTAACCAGTTATAACATTCTATCATAGAATATACTGGCATAGGTTGACCTTTCTCATCACCAGAACGATAGCGAAAGCCACGTTCTTCAGGTGGTGTTATTTCAGTTTTAGCGTTACCGCCTTCAACTATTTGCTTACCGTCTTTTTCAACGGCTCTTATAGGAGCGTTTAAACTAGTACAAGTAACTACATTAGCTTTGTTTACAAAATCAGAGCCAAGGTCGGTGTCGATTATTACGACACCTTTATGACCTAATGGGCTCCAAGAACTTACTGCTGTAGTTTTACCAGTTTTAGGCTGTCCTATGATTAAATATGTCAGTCCGCTGGGCATTGTTGTCCAATCGGTCGACACTTTCCGTACGTGTATCAATAGATACCTCCTTCTTCAGGTTTGGAGTTATTAAAGTACCAAATTCTACCATATTTGGGTTCAGGCTGGTCCAAATATAGTCATAGTATGCAAGACCTGCAACTACATTATACATTTGAGCTAAACCTAGTGACACAATATGGTTTGTAGCAAACACTGTGTGTTTCATACTACAAGGTGCGGCAGGGATAGTATGCGTGGGTGCCCAAGTGGACAGATAGTTTTGAGACATATCTGTAGTGCACGTTACCATTTCTACACTTGTTGCACCCATACGGAGGTCAATTAAGAAAGCTCTTTCTTCGTGACTTACTTCAAGCCATCGAGTATAAACCATCTTTCTTGATTCCATATCATCGGTGCATACTATCATTTTAGAAGTGACTTTGTCATTCATACCAAAATGTTCTTTTGGTACAAACTCCTGCCAATCTTCTGAGTACCGTTGAAACAACCCTTGGGCTGAGTCACGTTTAGCATTGCCACTTTCATCAAGTGGATAAGCTGTGGTACTTAAGTTATGGTCTTCTATAACGTCACCGTCATAACCTATAACTTTGTGCCATCCCATCATTGCTAATCCTTGTATTAAGAATGAGCCAATGCCACCTAACCCTACTACTGATACTTCGTTTAAATGAGTTAACGGAATTAAATCCTTATTTCTAAGGAATCTTGTTTTTATTTTAGTTGCCATTCAACAAACTCCTTTAGCATTGCGTGTGCGGCTTCTTCTGAACCGAACATAGCAACGTCTTTTATGCGTGTAGCTTCTTCATAAAGCTTATTACGCTGGTTACAAATTGTGTTATTTTCAGCAGTGATTTCATTTTTACATTTTGTTTTAAAATCGCTGAATCCTCTTAACATAGATGATATTTCTATACTGCCTAATTGTTCTGTTCCTGCCCAACTATAGCCTTTGTTACCATCTGCTAACATTAAATCTATAGCTTCCCATACTTTTGCTATCTCTTGCGGGTAAGTTACTTCACCTTTAGCTAGACCCATTTGAGCTATTGCTTTATTGCTCATACCTTTAGTGTCTTTTAAATCGTTAACTTTCTGTTCAGTGATTTCATCAATNCTTNTACAGAAATACTTTTTTTGTGGTACTGTCATCATAACAGTTTCTCCTTATTTATTAATTAAGATTATACAGGACTGGTCCGGCTTTGTAGTCTACGGAGTTCGCCTCTATTGACGTCACGTATTCGGTTTTATTAGATACTGGCTTCACAGCCCTGTAATTGTAATGTGGAAAGGGGGAAAGTATGTGGGTTGAGCGGCGGTGTTAATACACTGTCGTAAATTTGGGATGCGACCAAAATTCAGAGCAACTCAACCCACAATCCAAATATACTACCGATTATTCATAATGTCAATAGATTGTATTAAAACCTGATTGTGCATCAATATATGAATGGGGGTCTATATTTGGACAGTTTTTCCTGCATTGTTCAATGAAATCGTGATAATTTAATTCATTCGTTTCCATTTTAATGAGGAGTTCTTCCATTTTCTCAGTTTCTTCCTGAGATACTTTTGTTATGCCGTCATACGCTGTCGTTTTTTTTTGAGGCTCTTCCTCTTTTTCGACTAGTGAATTTAGACTAGCATAACCTCCATAACCGTAACCGTAGCTATTGCCATAGTTACGACTATGTCCACCAAAAGCAGAAAGTTGATTCGTAGATTGATTTATGTACGTAATCTTGTTTTCTGACTTTTTAGCTTTCTCAATCTTTGTAGCTTCTTGTTTCCATTCTTTTGGAATGTCTATTGCTACAACTGGCGTCATTATTTCACCCTCTACCAAGTTTGTAAAACCAAACTGGTCTTTATACGTTAGGCAACAATCAAATGGTTCTCCAGATGAAGCTACAACTGTACTAAAGAATATACCATCTTTGACGGCTTGTTCTTTAGCTGTGTCTTTATCTGTACCACTTAGAAA
>JGI24006J15134_10001174_pt1 | contig 15079 bp, 17 predicted proteins | sample LinPmetageLP53_FD_15134 | JGI IMG/M metagenome (IMG submission 15134)
AAGTGGCGTAGTTTTGTTAATGCTACTGCAATGGATAACCCTTACTTATCAAAAAGCTATATTGATAACCTTAAAAGAACGCTTTCACCTTCAGAAGTTAGTCGTTTACTTATGGGTAATTGGGAAGCACAAGACGATCCAGACAGTCTAGTAAATTCTGACGATATAAACGAAATGTACGACCATTCAATTAATAAAAATGAAAGCTTAACTAAATTTTTATCTGTAGATGTTGCCTTCAAACAAGATGGGTGCGTGCTATTCGTTTGGGAAGGTAACGACGTAATTGATATAATAAAAGTAGGTAAGAATGAAATAGTACTAGATAAGATTAAAGAAACTGCTAGACTGTACGATATACAAACTAGATACATAGCTTACGATAGCGACGGGGTGGGGCAATATATTAAACAATATTTAAGAACGTCTAAGGCTATAACTAACAATGGTAGACCACTTAAAGACGAAAACTATAAGAATCTAAAATCTCAACTTTACTATAAACTAGGGGAGCTTATAAGGGACGGCAAAGTAAAAATGAAAACTAATAAATTCAAGAAAGAACTAGAAGGGGAGTTGTTATGTATTAAAAGAAAGGTACGCGAAACTTCAGAATCTAAAATGGAAATTAATAGTAAGGATGAACAAAAAAAGATAATAGGACATTCACCAGATTTCGCTGACGCTATGGCATATAAAATGATATTTGAATATACGTTAGGTAATTTTATTAGAATGGCATAAACAATTATTTAACTGTTATATATATTAGCATGGATAAAGAAATACTGATACCGACTTCATGGAATGACGTTACTTTAAGGGAGTTTATCTCTTTGAGTTCTTTAGACTTAAAGTCCTATAAAAGTCCTATTGAATATTATATTCATGTTTTACGGTTATTCGGTAATGAAGACTTAGAAGAAATATTTGACTATATTAAAACTTCAGACCTTGAAAACATAGTAGGTCAAATGTCTTTTATGAACACAGAGCCTGAAAAGTTAGATAATAAATCTGTAGAAATTAACGGGGAAATGTTTTTTTTATGTAATAACTTAAATGAATTAACAGTAGGGGAATATATAAGTATAGAGTCTTTAATAGAGCAAGGGGGCTTTAATTCTGTTGAGGCTATACCTATAATACTAAGCGTAATTTTAAGACCTAAAAACGAAGAGTTTGACTCTAACAAATGCGCTGAACGTATAGAACTATTTAAAGATTATTTGTCTATAAATTCAGTCCTAGGAATGAGTGTTTTTTTTTCGACTGGCGCAAGGTGATAATGTACAATTTCAGTGCTTTATTTAATGGAGATAAAGACGAAGACGAAATAGAAGCCCCTGCAGTGCCTAAGTTTTCAGACCGTTGGAAATGGTTTAGTATTATTGAAAGGTTAGCAAATGGGGACATAACAAAGTTTAATGAAGTATATAAGATAACATACATAACGGCTTTAAATACTTTAAGCTACTGGAAAGAAAGGGACGACTACCAAGAACGACTAAGGAAAAGGCAGGAAATGATGAACAAGCATAAATGATTGAGGAGTTAGCACATATATACACTAAAAGATTTAAACTTTCTAACCCTGAAATAATGGAGTTTGCCCGTCGTAAAAAGTCGAGGGGTAAAAAACAAATAACTAACAAGGAACTAAAATTAATAGGAAGGAAATTAACAAGGGTGTTGAAACAACAGATAAGAAAGCAGGGACACGTAGACACAGGCAAAATGGTTGATACTATACAAGTAGACGCTACGATAGGAAGTAATAGAGGTTTAGTCGCTAAGATTAATGCCGTTGATTATTGGAAATATGTAAACGGTGTTTTTGATATACTAGATAACGCAATGAAGTCTAGAGCCTGGAAAAAAATAGAAAAGGAATTTAATAGCCTTAACAGAGGTTAAAAAACAATAATATGAAAATACAAACTATAAACCAACTAGTCAGCGTATGGAAAGACATAGCTACTAGACACTACCAAATAAATGGTTTTGGTATTGGTGATGAATGGGAAATAGGAGCGGACAAAGCTTATATGCACCCTGTATTGTGGATTAACCCCGTTAGTGCTTCTATGCCCTCAACTGATTACGGTTATAAAACATTTGAAATTGATTTTGAAATAAGAATATTTGATTTAGTTAACAAAGACGAAAGCAATGAGAACGACGTTCTTTCTGATACTATAGATATCTTAAAAGACATTATAACAGAGTTTAAAGGACACCCGTACTACGTTAATAGTCAACTTAATATAATAGGTGATATAGACTTTGAAGCTTTTACAGAGGAGTTTGACGAACAAGTAAGTGGATGGCTTACAGAGATTTCCTTAATGACACCTGTACTAACAACTTTTTGTGGTATTCCTGCTACTGACATAACAGGGTTTGTTTTTCCAGGTATAGACTGTCCAGACGTTAACGTATTATGTCCCGTATTTGTTGAAGACGTAACGGGCGTTTATCCTATTGTAGTTACTACAACGGGAACTACAAAAGAAGTTTCTTTAGCAGGTGGCGTAGGGTCAGATACTTTTGTAATTAGTGGTACTTATAACACATTAACCGATAATCTAGAGTTGTTAAGAAATGACAGTGTAACTGTATTAGTTGACTTATCAAATATAAACACCGTTAACACTTTTGTAACTTCAGCAACTTTTAATAATAGTAATAATAACAACCTTGTATTAACACTTAACGACGGTAGTACTGTTACTACCTCAATAGATAATTTTAACGGCTTAGACGTTACGGGAACGGTTAACGCAACTGCCTTTGTTGGGGACGGTTCAGGGCTTACGGGTTTACCTAGTGGGGGGGAAGTTAATACTTCGTCTAATAGTGGAACGGGTGAAGGGTTAGCACTTACAAAAGTTGGTTCTGACTTACCTTTTAAAAGTATAACTGCAGGTACAGGAATTACTTTAACTTCTAGTGCTGACGAATTACAGATTAATTCTGCTAGTTCAGGGGGTGATAATATTTCTAATGCTGATTTAACTTTTAATGCTACATATAACGCAGATTTAAACGGTAACGATTGGAGTATTAAAGACGGCTCAGATACTTTGTTTAGTATTGATAATGACGGTAGTTTTATAATAGGGAAAGGAGCGACAAATAATAATACTTTGTCAAAAAATCAAAATGTAATTATAGGTCAAAACGCTACTATAGGCGCAGGTTTTAGTGAAAAAGCGATATCAATAGGTTATAACGCTTCTGCTACATTAACCAACTCAATAGCGATCGGGGGGACGGCAACGACTGGAGGTGTATCAATAGGGGTCGGATCGGTTGCAGGTGGTGTTGCAGTTGCTTTGCTTGGTTCTGCAACATCTGATTTTTCAATCGGTATCGGTTCGGGTTCTTCTTCTTCAAATACGGGAGCTATATCAATAGGTAAAAGCGCCGTAGCAAGTGGCAAATATACAACTTCTTTAGGTTATGAAGCCGAAAGCACTTCTAATTTTGCGACTGCTTTAGGCTGGAATACTGAAAGCAACGCTTATATGGGTCTAGCTTTAGGTTCAGCAACCGAAGTAAATCACGCAGGCTCTGTTGTTTTAGGGACAGGCTTTTCAACGGGTGCTAGTGCTTTAAAAAGTACGTCAACAAACCAATTAACAGTGGGTTTCAATTCGGCAACCCCTACAATGGTAATAGGTGCAACAACTGATAGTTATATAAAATCAACGGGAAATTTAAGCCTTGAAACAGACACAACTGTAAAAGGCTCAGACACTTCAGCAAGTACAACAGGTTTTAAGGTTACAGATTCTACTAATGCAAGTTTATTAGAAGTAAAAAACAATGGAGTAATTAACGCTTCTAACTTACCAACATCTTCAGCAGGTTTGTCTAGTGGTGATATATGGAATAACGGGGGAGTTTTAAATATAGTATAAAAATAAAGATATGATAACGATTGATTTAAACGAAAACAGTGGAATTACAACGGGTGAACTACCTGTTTACGATATTAAGAAAAAGATAACTGGACTTGTCAATGTAAAGACTAACGGGGTGTCTTGGTACTTTTCAGCAGTTTGGAAATATGGGGACGCTTCAGAGTACGCAACAGGTAAAGCAGTTACTTTTGATAATTTGCCTTTCGGTTTAGATAGGGCAATATTAAACGATGAAGGAAAAGAAAACTACCCAACAACAGACGGGGGCTTTACGGACTTTAAAAAAGATATTTATAGAGTTTGCGATAGATATAAACAAGTTCTAGAGGAACAAATACCTTCTTTAGTTGGACAGATAACTGTTACTGGCTTGTAATGGCTCAAAGACGAAGCAAATTAAAAGGGAAGGTTAAGAAAATAGGAAAATCAATCGCTAAACTTTACGAAGCTGAAGTAATAAGGCAGGATTTAATTGATACGGGTTTAATGCGTGATTCGTTTACGGTTAATATAACTGTAGGAAAAAACGGTGAAATGGAAATATTTGTATCTAGTGTATTTTATTTCCAATACATAGACGGCTCTCCCCATTATTTTAAAGTAGCTGAAAAGGTTTTTGAATCTAAGAAGTATAAAACATTAGAAAATAGGTTAATAGGTTTGTTATCTATGGAATTTGCGTTAACATTTCCTGATAACTTTGATACTTCGGATTCTGTAGAATATTTTTTCACTTACCCTTCAGATAGTACAGTTGGAAAACATTTCTAAAGCCCTTATATATTATAATGTAAATTAAAAAGATGCCACAAACAGGAACACAAACACAGGTAAAAGTAAGACCGTTATCCTTAACACCTACTTACAACGAAACTATTGTAGTTTTAGAGTCCCCTAATATACAATCTAAAAATTTTAAATGGATTGTAGATATATATAAGGGGGAGTCAACAGAAGCAGACTATAAGTTATTATCTACTATTGTTATCCTTCCTAATCCTGAAGGGTACGGGGTAATTGATTTTCATAGACATATAGAGAATAATATTAGCACTTCTTTTTACCCTGCAGACGTAGATAAGATTAGTAATAAAGTAACTAATGAGGGCTTAAAATGGACTTATGAAGTAAAAGAACAATTTTCAAATACTGTTTGGGCTTTTGAGAATAACTATACAACTGCAGGTACTTTTGTCGGGTGGACTTCGTCAACAGATAAACACCCTTATATAGTTGGGGACGTTATAAACATAGTACAAAGCGCAGGGGCTACACACTCAAGTTATGACGGTCAAGCCACTGTTACGGTTGTTGTAGACGAATACACTGTTTTAACAGACAAAGCTTATGTAAGTAGTACACCCACTGCAGAAGGGGGAGTGTCTAATTTAGTAGATACAAACTCTAGAACTATTGAACAAGTTATAATTTCACCTACAAATTTAGTATATTCTTTTAATGGTGCTTTAACTTTTCAAGACTTCAGGAATTGGGATCCTTTTAACTATAGAATGTCTAACACCTCTTCTAGTAGTACTAAATTTTTATTAGACGGCTTAAACACTTTTGACGTTACTTTGAGTGATAGGGTCTGGATTAATAACTTCATGGACACTACTTATTTTAGAGGTTTAAAGATAGAAACAGATAACGGTGTTTTCACTGTTGAACAAACTTTCAACCCTACAGGACAACACTTTATTAACCAAAACAAAATTGGGGCTAAAGATATACTAGAAAGCTCTGATACTTTTTTAACTGTGTCGGGTTCTTTGCCTATAGTAGACCTTAACACTACCTTTATTAAGATAACGCCTTTAGACGCTTTGTTAACTACTGCAGTAGGTGAAACGGTTACTTTAAACGTAAAAGAAGAGTGTAGCAAATACGAAGCTATTAGGTTTTTTTATATGGATAAGCTAGGTAGTTACTTGCCTATTACATTTAATAAGGTTAGTAAAAAGAACATCACAAACACTAGAAGCAACTATAAACAGAATTACGGCAGTTATGACTCAGTGTCTAACGTTTGGGGTTATACTACATACGACAGGGGTACAACAACTTACGATTTAACGACTAAAGAAGTTATTACGTGTACTTCTGAATGGATAACAGAAGACGCTTCTAAAATGGTTATAGCAATGTTAAACTCTCCTAATGTTTACATACAAAGTTCAATAGGTGAGTACATAGCTATAAACATAACTACTAATAGCTACGAAGATAAAAAGACAGTTAACGAAAAGTTAATAAATTATACTATATCATTCGAACACGCTAACACAAACACTAATCAAAGAGGATAGATGAATAAAAAAGTTGAGATAATACTAGGGGACTACCCTAATCAAATTTCTTTAGATTTAATATATAATTCTATATCTATAGCCTTACAGTATTCAATAGATGATATTAGGGACATAGATAAAAAGAATAGTAATTATAGTAAAACAATAACTTTACCAGGTACAAAGAAAAACAATAACGCTTTCGGTAGTCTGTTTGACGTTAATAGCTCTTTTGATTTATACAACCCTAATAAAAAAGTAAACGCTAGAATAGTCGTAGACAGTTCACCTGTTTTAGAGGGTTACTTACAATTAATTAACGTTAAAAAACTAAATAAGGCAGACTTACAGGGTAATTTAATTTCTTATGAAGTAGTAGTGTTTGACGATTCTATTGATTTTATACAAACCGTAGGAGATAAAGAAGTAAGGGACTTAGATTTTAGCGCGTTAAATCATACATACGGTAAAACGGCAATAGAAAACGCGTGGAATAATCATACTTTTGCAGACGTTTATCAATACCCAATGCTAGATAAGATAACGCAAGGTTATCAAACAGAAGACTTTAAACCTGCTTTTTATCATAAGGCTTTATTATTAGAAGTCGCTAAGGCTTCAGGCTATACTTTAGAAGGTTCTTTCATTACTAATAACACTACATACGAAAAAGAATTAATTTCTTGGGACGGTAACACGCCAACAATAACAGATAGTCAGGCACTTTTAAGAGAATTTAGCGCAGGTTTAACAGGTGGCACAACTACTTTAAAAACTACAGACACAGGGACTTTCCAATCATTTTCTAGTAAAATACAAGAACAAGAGACAAACTTTGACGATATTACAACGCCTTTTTTTGATAATACTGGAAATTATACTTTTGATTTAGGTGCGCCTATTCTTTATTCTCAATGGGAAACAAGCAACACAGGAAAATATAACTTTGAAATAAAAATAAGGGCAGGGGTCAGCTATTTCGGCAGGGGTGTAATGAGGTCTACTAGTGGCTCAATTATAGGTAATTCAAGTAACGACGCAAGAATAAGGGCAGTACTTAGGGACGCAGACACAGGGGCTTTTATTCCTAACGGCTCTAGAACAACGACACTAGGAAAATTAAACTCTTTAACAACTTCAAACGCTTCAGACCCTAAAGTAACTAAGTCAGTAGAAGCAGACGCAACTTTAATTTTTAGCGACGTTTATTTATTAGAAGGGCAAAAAGTTAGAGTTTATTTACAACTAGTAAACGACATAGCAGGAAGCTCAACGGATAGTTTTGCATGGACAACAGGAACGGGGAGTTCTATAACACCCGAAACGGTAACACTTACTTTTTATATTAAAGATACATTATCAACGGGGGGTACTTCTAGTTTTTCTAATGAGGTTGTAAAAGTTACAAATATAAACGACGGGGACAACTTAGAATTAAATTTATATCTTCCTAAAGACGTAAAGCAAAAAGACATATTAAGCGACGTAATAAGAAGGTATAATGTATATGTAAGAAAACACCCAACTAAAGCAAAAACATTAATACTAGAATCTAGAGATGATTACTATAATAATCCTACTGTATTAGACTGGACACAAAAAAAAGATTATAATAGCGAAGATAAAATACAGTTTTTAAGCGAGTTGCAAAACAAAGAAATATTATTTACTTATAAAGAAGCTAACGATATAGTAGCTTCAGACGGGGGGAAGTATAACGACTCTTATAATCTTTCAACGGGTGATATATACGGACAAAAAAAGATAAGCTTCGATAATGACTTTGTGAAGGGTGTTAAAAAAATAGAATCTATATTTAGCACTACGCCTTTAGTTTATAGAGGTGATAAAGGTAATGACGTTGTAGTACCCTCTTTAAATAGTTTAGAAGGAAAGCGTAAATCTGTTTTATTATATTGGGGTGGGCTTACGACTATACAAGACGAAAACGGTAACGCGTCAACTGTAGATATAACTTTCGGAACTAACGCAACTTTAAACTCTTCTGTATACCCTTACGGGGGACACTACAACAACCCATATACGCCAACGATCGACATACATTTCGGGCTAGTAACTTACGAATATTACGGAGTGTTATTAAATACAATAACAAACGGAAATTTATTCAATAACTATTGGGCAAACTATATCAATCAAATTTCTACAGGTAAATTAATTACTTCTAAGTTCTATTTAAACGAAACAGATATAAACTTTATTAAAGACAATTTAAACAGTCGAATATTTATTAAAGACAGTTACTATATAATTAATAAAATAGTTGATTACAAGCCACTAGAGGACGGTTTAACAACTGTAGAGCTTTCAAGGATTGAACAAGGTAGCACTTTTACGCCTACAATCTCAACGCCTACTATAAATATAGCACCTTCTAATCAAACACTAGCAACACAGAATAATAGTACAGTAGGGGCTTTTAATACTAACCCAACAAACACGCTGAACTCTGTTAATGTTTTAGCAATTGGGGACAATAATAGTGTAGGGTCTAACTCTTCAGCTATTGTTAACGGTAATAATAACATAGTAGGGGGCGACGTAAAAAGCGTAAATGTAGCAGGGTCAGATAATACTATACAGTCAGGGCTTAAAAATGTAACTGTAATAGGTGACAGTATAAACGTAACAGAATCAAATACAACGGCAATAGGTGATTTGATTATTCAAAGTGGGCAAATAATAGATATGAAAATCAATAGTACTTTTACGCCTATTGCTACAGATGATGAACAAGGGAGTGAAGGAAGTATAGCTTTTGACACTAGCTATTTATATATTAAAACCTCTTTAGGGTGGGGGAGGATTTCTCTAGACTATTCTTTTTAGTATAAACAATTATTAAAATAATATATATAAAAATATGAATGTAAATAATAAAAAAAGATTCTTTCAAAATATAGCGTTAGACGATAACGGTAATATGATTGTAGTAGTAAACACAAAAACAGGAATAAGCACAAAGGGAGAAAGCCAGTACAATGTTATGAAAAAATTAACTATGGACGTAGACGGCAAATTAAACATTTTTAACGATTAAACAATGAGTGAAGGAATAGACAATCAATATGACTTTTTTAAGAAAGTTAATTTAGACGCAGACGGTAATTTAGGAGTTTCTATAGAGGGCGTTAGCGACCCTAGGACAGTTTCAACAGTATCAACGGCAACATTAATAATTGATAGTTCAATAACAGACCAAAGCATAATAACTGCACAGGCTGAAGGGTTAACAATAGGAGTTCCAACAGGCACACCTGTAGAGGGTAGAAAGTTAATTATTAGAATTAAGGACAATGGAACTAATAGGGCTTTAACCTGGAATGCTATTTTTGAAGTTATAGGGGTAACACTACCAACAACAACAACGGCAAATAAAACGATTTATGTAGGTTTAATCTATAACGGTACTAGTACAAAATGGGACGTTATTGCAGTTAAAGAACAAGCTTAAAATTATGGTAACAATAATAAGTAAAATAGAACTAGAGGGAGTTGATAATTTAAACTATTCAGATGTTGGCTATACTACAGACGCTTCTATAATTAACGAAATAAACGAACAATACGACGCAACTTTAGGGGCTTTTTTAGGAGAGAATAGAACTAAATTAGAAATAGGGGAAATTAGTATAAGTACTTTTTTCGCTAATACTTCTTATGTTAATGAAGCTAGAACAGAAGTAGAAAACATAGAGGGGTTAGGATTATTAGAGGTTAACAATATAAACGAATTGTAAATGGCAGTACCAACTAAAGGAAATGTAACAAACGCAAACCCTACACCTGGAGCAAATTTTAAGACTCAGAACCATACTCAAAATACGGGTAACAACGGTTTAATAATTGCTCAATTTACAATGTCAAACGCGCGAACATATACAAGTTGTACTTATGGGGGTGTTGCAATGACACAACTCTACCAAATTAATAGAAGTGGTTTATCTCAAAGAATGGCTTTTTTTTATTTAGAGAATCCACCAACGGGAAATAATCAATTAAGAGTTAATTTTAATAACTCACAATGGAATCCGATATCAATGCACATTCGAAGTTTTACAGACTGTGGGGGCGTAGGGGCATCTACTAGAGTAGGAGGACAATCAACACCAAATAACGGAAGCTTAACAGTAGAAGACGATTCTTTAATAATGATAACTTCGTGCAGTATTAACGCAATTACAAGCCAACAAATTCCAACGGGAACAAACCAAACATACGCACAACACAACACTAACAGACAAGTAGCAACTGGGTCAATTTCTACTAACGTTGGGCATAGTGCAGGTAGTATTCTTTTACGGTCTACCTCAACATTTGGAAGTATAACTTTAGATAGAACTGAAATTAAAGGCTTATCTACTTCTGTTGATACCTCAGGGGGTGATTTTTTCATGATTCTTTAATATAGGACTTTCATAGGACTTAATTAACAGTTTATCGAAAACATTAATTTTGTGTTTATATATTAAAACAACAACAAATAAAACAATGAGTGAAGTATTTAAGACAAAAGACGAATGCAGTTTTGATATATACCCTGAAATTAAAGAGAAAGTAATTTTAGACGCTTTAATAGGTGAAAGTATAACTTATAATCTACCAGAAGAAACTACAGACGTATTAATTGAGTCATGGAATAGTCGTTTTTGGGTTGCTGAAGGGTACGACGGGGCAACAGTTATTAAAAATAAAAAACACCCTAGTATCTCAAACTTCTTTCATGACTATTTTTATAGAAGTGGGTTCGCTAGTGGCTACAAAAACGGCAAAATGGTAGATGTTATTTACAAAAGAATGCTAAAACTAACAGGGTACAAAGCTTATAAATCAAATATTAGATATCTAGGTATAAGAATCTTTGGTAGTTTTTTAAGAATAGGACACAGAATAAAAGGCAATAAGAATACACCCAGTAAGGCTATGATAAACCTTTATAACGCTTTAAATTAATAAAATGGCTAAAAAAAAGATAGTTGTAGAAACTAAATACACCGCGAAGGGGGTAGATGATGTCAAAGACGCATACCAAGACATAGGAAAAGAAGCAAGTAAAAGTTCTGAAGACGTTGAAGAACTCAATGAGTCTATAGAAGGAACGGGGGAAGCTTCAGAAGGTACTAAAAAGGGTCTAGGGGGTATGTTAGACGGCTTTAAGGCTATAGTAATGAATCCTATAGGGGTTGTGTTAATTGCTTTAGTTGGTGCTATTAAATTTGTTACTGACGCTTTAGAAAGTTCAGAGGGTGCAAGTAACAAACTTTCGCAGGGCTTTTCTTATTTAAAAGGTTTTATAGTTCCTTTACAAAAAGCAGTAGTTAAGGCGTTTAATATTATAGCCGACGCAGTAAGTAAGCCAGGTGAAACCTGGGACAAAGTAGTAAAGACTTTTGAGGACGGTGTAAAGTACATGAAAAAAAATGTTATAGCACCGTTAAAAGCAGGTGTTTCTAACATGGCTTTAAATCTAGAAAAGCAGTTTCTTAAAATAAGAATAGCAATAAACGACGCCTTAGGAAATGACAGTGCAGTAAGAAGGTTGAAAAGAAACTTAAGAAGCGTAAAAAAAGAAATAAAAGTAAATCAAAAAATAATTTCAGACGCTTCTAAGAAAATAAAAGAAGACATAACAGACGGGGTTAATGCAGTTGTTGACGGTGTTAAAGATTACGTTAAAGAAGCGGACGCACTAGGGGATAAGCTTTCTGCTTTAACTAGAAGAGAACAACAACTTTTAAAATCTAGAAGGCTTCAGAGCGTTCAAAATGCCAAAGACTTATCAGATATTGAAAAGTTAAAGTTAATAAGAGATAACGAAGCGCAAAGCTTAGAGGATAGAATAAAAGCGAATGAAAGAATAGGAAGGATAGAAAAAAAGAGAGTCAGTGAGTCTTTATCATTAATTAGTGCAGAGTTAAAACTAACACAGGACAGGATAAGACTAGAAGGTGATAGTACCGATTTACTAGATAAAGAAGCTGAACAACTTTTAGCAATACAGGAATTAAGAGGGGAGAGTGCAGGAATAGAGAATGAACAAGTAGTAAATAAGACGGCCTTATTAACTGAAGAGTTTGACAAAAGAGCTTCTTTGATTGATAAAGAAAAAGAATTATTATCTATAAGAGAAAAAGACGCTACTAAATTAGCTGACGCAGAAGTACAGGCACAAATAGATAAACTAGAAGCATTAAAAGAGTTAGGCTTACAGGAAAAGGCTATTTTTATAGAAACACAAAACGCTCTAGAGTTAGCACAGGCAAACGCTATACAGACAAGAAAAGAAGCAGAATTAGAAGCCATTAAAGAAAAAGAAGAGCTAGACAAAAAGAACTCTGAAGACGCTATTAAATTAGCTTCTGACACTGCAAAGCAAAAAGCAGACTTAGAACAAGCATTAAACAATCAAATATTAAATTTTGCTAACTCTTTATCTACTGCATTAGGTGAAGAAAGCAAAACGGCTTTAGCTATTCAGAAGACCATAGCACTAGCACAAATTGGAATTGATACGGCTAAGGCTATATCTAGTTTAGTTGCTTCGTCAAGTGCCAACCCTGGTAACGCAGTTACTTTCGGGGGTGCAGGTGCTATACAATTCGCTACAGGATTATTGCAAATAGGTTCTAACTTAGCACAGGCTTATAGTATATTGAAACAACCTGCGCCCCAACTAGGGGGGGGGAGTGCTAGTGGTGGGGGGTCTGCACCAAGTACAGGACAAACAACGCCAGATTTAGGCTTTAACGGACAAAGCGCAGGTACTCAGGAATTCGGTAGTCAAATAATTAAAGCCTATGTAACTGAAAGCGACATAACAACTTCACAGACTAACGCTAACAACATTCANCAACTAAGTCAAATAGGTTAGNNAGGTTAAACAATTAATAAAAACTTATATATTAAGATATGGAAAAAAAGATACTAATAGAATTATATATAGACGAAGAGGACAAAGAAAACGGTTTAGACATTATTAGTTTTGTTTCTGCGCCTGCAATTGAAAAAGACTTTATGCACTTTAATAGTGAAGTAGATAATTTTAAATTCAAGTCTACAGACGAAGAAAAAAGAATCGTAACGGGTGCTTGTATGATTCCAAATCCAGGAAATAGTAAGACTAGACGCAGAAGGAAAACCGTATTTTGTTTTTTTTACTGAAGAAACAATTTTAAAAGCCCAAGAAGTTTTTGCAAAATATGGAAAGACTAAAACAACTAATTTAGAACACGAAGACGACACTTTGCAAGGTGCTACGGTTGTCGAATCGTGGATAGTTAAAGACCCTAGCAATGACAAGTCAAACGCTTTAGGCTTTTTAAATGTAGCTGAAGGGAGTTGGTTTGTATCTTATAAAGTTGATAATGAGGAACTTTGGGAAAAGGTAAAAAAAGGTGAAGTTAACGGCTTTTCTATAGAGGGCGTATTTTCTAAAAACATAGTTAAGATGTCAGAAGAAAAGACTTTAGAAATTATTGAAAAAATAGTAAACGATAAAGACTTAACAGACTCTGAAATGTACGACAAAATAAACATTATAGTGTCTGAATTATAAAAAAATGGAACAAGTAAAACACTTATATATATAAAGTTATGGATAGAAGCAAATTTATAGAAAATATTAAGGCTATGTTCTCAGATGAAGAGAAAGAAATAGTTTTAAAAGACAAGCCTGCAGAAGTAGAGTTCGCAGACGTTACAACTGAAGACGGCATAATCTTAAGAACTGCTGAAGCTGGAATGATAGAAGGCGAAAAAGTGGAGATAGTTAGCGTCGACGAAGAAGGTGTAGAAACTGTAGCCCCTGCCGTTGAGGGTGAGTATAGTGTAGAAGGTAAAGTAGTTACTTTAGACGCTGAAGGTGTAATAGTTTCTATCGTTGAAGCAGAAGAGGAAGCACCAAAAGAAGAAGAAGAAGTAGTAGAAGCTGAATTGTCTGAAGCTTTACCAAAATGGGCTGAAGGTTTAGTATCTAGATTAGAAGCTATTGAATTAGCAAATTCTAATTTAGCAGAATCTATGTCGGCAATTGACGACCTAAGCGAAGTAGTTTCTAAAATTGCTAACTTACCTGCAGACGAAGAAATAAAACTAAGCAAAACAGTAAGTGCAAAACAAAAGAAGGCAAATTCTAGAGATGAAAAGTTNAAATTTTTATCAAAGAGAAAATAATAAATAAATATTAATAATTAAACAATAACAAGATGGCTTTAGACGTAAGCGGACTGTCGGTNTATACTGACGAAAACAAAATGGACTTGATTAAGAAATCAATCCTAGAAGGTAGAACTTTAGAATATGTAACTATCCAACCAGANATTAAATCTAGTGCAACTATCAATATTATTGATTCTACTTTAGTAGGTCAAGCAGGGGCATGTGGTTTTAGTTCTAGTGGAACAACTGCATTAACTCAGAGAACTTTATCGGTAGCACCTATTAAAGTGAATGAATCTATTTGTGTTAATACTTTAGAAAGTTACTATACACAAAAAATGATGAATGCAGGTTCTTACAATGAGAACATACCATTCGAGCAAATTTTTGCAGAAGACAAAGCAGACAAGATTTCTGACATGATCGAGACGATCTTATGGAAGGGGGACACTACAGGTTCAGGAAATTTAGCACTTGCAGACGGTCTTTTAAAAGTAATTGACGGTGTTTCTGCAGTAGATGGAAATGTTGACGGTGTAACTGTTGCGACGGGTATTACTTCGGCTAACGTTGTAGATATTATCGACGGTATAGTTTCTTCTGTACCTGCTGACATTATAGACGCAGAAGACTTAGTTTTATATGTAGGTTATGACAAGTACAGAACTTATGCAAAAGCTT
>JGI24006J15134_10001178_pt1 | contig 15063 bp, 16 predicted proteins | sample LinPmetageLP53_FD_15134 | JGI IMG/M metagenome (IMG submission 15134)
TTTTAAGTTAAGGGAGTGCTTTTACACACTCCCATTATTTTTGTTATTATGATTGTCTTACAATATCAGCTCCAACTCCTGTCTGAACACCACCTGAGAATCTAGCTACCAAACGCATATTGTCTGAACCGTCTAAAGCAGCCATATCCATCAAAGTAATTCTAGTAGCATCCGATAACAGGTCAGTTCCGTAGAATAAGTTAGACTTTTCTGCTGCTATTGCTTGATTGTCTATCATTCCTGGACAAACTGCAATCTTGTAACCTTCAAATACTGGCTCATAATCTCCGTTCATATTGTAAGCATTAACATACCCTAAAGTAGATACTGCTGAAATGTACATTGCATAAGTTGCAGGACTTACATAAATATGTAAATCTTCTTTTCTTAATGTTGCAGAGATGTTAGCTGCCATACTAGCTGTTAAGCCTTGTAAGTTTGTTATAATGTTAGCTGCTGTATAAGCACCTGAAGCTGCATCTTGAGTAACTGTTGCATCAGCATTAGTACCTGTTGGCATTAAATATCCATTAGTACCTAAGAAGCCTTGAAACTCTCCTGTTGTTCCACCTGCTCCTTGCCAAACACTTTCTTCAGTTGCTTGTGCTATAATTTCACCCATATAAGAAATTACATAGTCATCAAAAGATGCTGGTGGAGGCGCACCTGCACCTGCTCTCATTTGTAACGCTTCCCAAGAATCTAGTAATGTAGATTTGCAAAGGTCTAAGTTAATTTGTAAGTTCTTAGGTTCTAAAACTTTTTCAGTAAGTGCTAAAGTACCTGCATCTGTAAAGTCGCAAGTAGCATCAACAACTACTGAACTTCCTGCCATTCTTTGTATGTTAGACTTATACTTGATATTTTCTATCATAGTTAAGAAGTCTAAACTTTTCGCTTCTTTTAAACTTTGAGCTATATAAAACCCTGCTGCTTTTCCTGCGAAATTTGATGTTGTAGTAAACGCCATAATTTTGTTTTTTTATTTATTATTTATTTAAGTTATATAAAATTCTTTCTTGTCTAGAAAGTCTGTTTAATTCTTTTTTACTTAGTACAACTCTTTCAGCACTAAATTTATTTGTATTAATCGGTGCATCAGCAGGACTTTCTGCTAACTCCGTTTTAAGTTTTTCATTTTCTGCTTTAAGATTTTCTAATTCATCTTCTGCTGAAAATTCTACTACTTCTTTAGTAGTTATAGTTTTTGGATTTGTTGATCTAGCTTCAGGAGTTTCTTCAGTCATTTCTTCAACCTCATCATCTCCACCTTCTTTATCTTCTTTAAGACTAGCTACAGCGTCCTCTAGGTTTTGAATACGCTTCTCCATTCCCTGCCAATCAGCTACGTCTGCTTCTTCTGCTGCTTCAACTTCTTCTGTAGTATCTTCTTCTTCTGTTTCTGATTCAATAACTTCTTCCACAATACCTTCCTCAGAAATTCTTACTGATACACCCGATTCCAAACGATATGTTCCGATGGGAGCGAGTATAGTCGTGCCATCTTCGGTGAGTACCGAAAAATCCACACCTGCTTCTAATTCTTCAGCAGTAGATACAAAAATAGTTCCGTCTTCCGACTTGCCTTGCCAACCTAACTTTACTTCTTCTTCATTAAGTCCTAAAGCAACTAATATTTTTTCTTTTAAATCCATAGTAATTTTTATTTATAGTAAGTTTGTATTATATAATAGAATAGTTATTTATTTATTTGATTTTTAGATTTTATAGTATATCTATTGCTGCTAAAACTTTATTAGATGCTTTTAACATATCATCTTGAAAATCTTGTGCTTCTTTTAATCTAACTGTAAAAAGAGTTACCGCTTCTTTAGCACCTAATTCTTTTGCAGCTTTTACTGCTTTTTGTGCTTTACTTGCTGCATCTGCTAGAAACTGACTACCCTCTCTTAATTCATCAGCAGCTTTTCTTATTATCTTTTCACTTTTTCTTTTTTCTGCTAATCCTTTATCTAATAGTTTTTCAATATCATCTATTAAAGCCAACTCTACCTTTTCTGCTTTTAGTTCAGTTTTGCTTTGTAGCATTTCATTTAAAGCACTTAGTATTTGTTCTGTTGTTGGTTCTTGATTTTGCATTTGCTCAAATTTATTAGTAAAGTAGCCTTCTATTGAAAGCCCTTTAAGTTCACCATCTTTAATCTTTTGCCAAAGTTCATCATTTTCAATCTTCATTTTAACAAACCAAGTGCCATTAGGTAAATCAAATCCGTATAATTTTGACTTGTCGCTATCTCCTTCCTTAATCCAAGACTCTACAGTCAAGACACCTGAAACTCTCTCAGAATGCTCGTGAGTAGCCTTGTGGTGGTTGTTGTGTTTTAAATATAACTCAGATGCTTTTCTAACTGTTTCAGGACTAAAATAAACATAGTAGTCCGAATCGGTGTTAGGATCATATCTAAATATCTGCTTATTAGGTATAAGTGCAGGACTAACTAGCATTCTCTTTTCTTCATCTACCTTAGCGAAAGTCAAGTTGTTTTTCTCTTTACCAAAGAAAACAAAGTCTTGCTCTATTGCAGGTGAACTGACTAGCGAGATAGCATCAATAGCTAGTTCTTGACTATCATCTGCTATTACTAATTCTACTATTTTAGTTTCTTTCATAATTTTATAGATTACCTACTTGTCCTTTAATTAATTTATTTCTAGTAGCAAAAGCACTTGAAAATATTTTATCATATTTACTTGTAGGCACATCAACTCCTAGTGCTTTAGCATTTTTCTTAAATGCATTTAATTGTTTTTCAAAAGCATTTAAAAACTTATCTAAATTATCAGCTAACTTTTGCATATTTTTTCTTATTCCTAAATCTTCTTTTTCTACTCTTTCTACTCTTTTTTCTGTTTCTTCTACATCTCTATTTAATCCTCTTAGTTTTTTCTGTGCATCTTCTAATTTATTTTTTGCATTGTAAAATGCATCTTCTATTTTTTTAACTTTTCCAACTTCTTTATATCGTAAATCGTTTTGTTTTTCTGCAATCTTGACATCTTTTTCCAATACCTTTTTTACTTGAAAATAATCTTTAATTGCTTTTGTGCCTTCAGTTTCTCTTTTTTTTATATTCTCCACTAAAGCATCTAACGTCTTAATGCTTTCAAAATCAAACCTTTGAGAACTTAAATTATATTCTTTTAATTCTTTTGCGTATTCTGCATACGTCTTCTTTCCTAGTGGTGTTGGTTGCATTTTATTGTATTTAGAGTTAGCTGATTCGCAGGATTCAAGAGTGTCGTATTTACATTCTCCTGTTTTACCCCATTTATAGTTTCCTTCTTCACATTTAGTACACGGCATAGTTTTCGTTTGGTATATAATAGAAATTAATTTAGTTTATTTGATTTTAGATTGTAGCTCTACGTCTTATTATTGCTAAGGCATTTTGACTGTCTGTTATTTCATCACTCACAACGTAAGCCTGAATAGGCTCTGTTTCTTGACCACCTGTTAATTCAAAAGCTCCTGACATCATTTGAGGGGCAGGCGTTGCTGCACCTACTGCTGCTGTTGAGCCTCCACCACCACCACCACCACCTAAAGGTTGTTTTCTAATCATCGCAACATTAGCAAGTCCTGCTGCAACTGCAAGTCCTGCTGCAATAGGAGCTAACACTACTCCTGCTACAGGTATTGCTGATGCAGATGCATAAGCTGCAACTGCTGACTGATAAGTGTCCACTAAAGCCATAGCAATTTTCATTTCTTGCATTTTTTTAGCTTCCTCCAATCTTATAGCATCATATTTTTCCTCTATATCTTCAATGGCTTCTGCATTTCCTTCAGCCATCTCAAGTTCAGCTTCGTACTCGTTTTCAACTTGCTGTGCTTTAGTTTCCAGCATAGTCTGAATAACTTGAAGCCCTTGTTTTAAGGCGGCAACACTTGCTGCTACTACTTCGGCATCAATGTCTTTCTGCTTTTGTGCTTCTGTTTCTTTTATTTTAGTTATATCTTCCTCATATTTCTTAGTAATAGCGGTAATATCCATTCCTGCTTTCTCTGCCATCTCTATCTTCAAATCGTATGCGTCTTTTAGCTCTTGTAGTTCTAGTTCCATTCCTGAAAGACCTTCAGCTCTTATTTCCTTTTGAGTTTCTAATAGTTCTTTGTTTAAAGATACTTCATTAGTTAATTGCTCACTTCTAAAGCCAGCAACTTGTGCTTCAACTCCTGCCCTGTCATTTAAGGCTTGTTGATAAGCAACCTGCAAATCTATATTATCTTTATTAGCTGATAATTCTAGTGCTGCTGCTGCAACTCTAGTGTCTGCTAATGCTAACATTTCTTCTTCTTGCTGATTAAGTATTTCTCCAAGCTCTTTATTTGCAGCTATTCTTTCAGCAAAAGTTTTTGTTTCATCATCTCTTATTTGTCTTTGAAGTTCTGCTTGTCTATCATATTTTTCAATCAAGCCTTGTATTGCTGCTTCTGCTAATTTTGAGCTGTTTGCAGCAGCAGTTGTAGCTTTTGCTAACTCTACATTAGCTTTAATACTTATTTTAGATATTCCTTCAATAGCCATTTCACCAATAGCTCCAATCTCACCAATCGCATCACCTATATTATTACCAATGTCTGCTCCTGCTTGTATTGCTTCCTCTGCTATTTCTTTTAGGCTCTCTTTTGTTTTATCTATTCCTTCCTTTAACTCTGCCATCTTCTGAGGGTCTGCTCCACCAATCCACTTCTCCCACGCTAATTGAACTTCTTGTACACCTAATTTAAGCCCATAGAAAGCAGCTTTTAAAGGTGTTAAAGCAATAGTCATAATTCCTGACAGAACTTTTGTTAAACCATCAAATCTATCACTACTTTCTGTTACCCATTTTACAGTATCAGTTAGAACATCTACAACTTGGTTAAAAGTAGTTGATATGGTACTCATAATAGTACTAACTACATCCATTACTTTTTGGTTTCTTTCTAGTGCTTCTTTTAAAGCTGTAAATGCTGCTGCTATAAGACCAATTACACCCAATGATTTCATCAAAGAACCAAACCCTTTAGCTAATTTCTTCACACCACCAACTGATTTCCCTGCCGACTTCCCTACATCTTCTAAGCCTTTATCTAAGTCTTTAGTTTCATCTTTAGCTCCTTTTATAGCTTCAATAATAGCCTGAGCATCTTTACTAACTGTACTAATATTGGATTTTACTTCTAATTCTAAAACTTCCTTTGCCATAATTTTTTATTTTAAAAAGTTACTGCTCTTAATTTCTTTTCTGTTATTTGTACACTTGCAAACCATTCTAAGATTCTGTCGGCTGCACCTGTTACTTCTATTGTAATGTAAGGGTCTACTCCTGCTGCTATTACTTGTGCTGTTCCTGTTGAACCAACACTTGCTATCGTAGTAGAGCTTTGAGAGATAGCCAAGTTATACCCATCATCTACTTGTATTGCTCCTTTTAATTCTAAGTAAGTATAATCACCTGCTGTTCCAGAAGTTCCTCCTGAGCATAATGCTATGACCTTAATCTCAAAAGCAAATACAGAGTTGTTTTGTACTTCTATAAAAGACGTTCCATCTGATTGTATAGTAAGCTTAGTAGCTGTTGCGTCCTCTGTAATTGCTCCTAACTGTACTGTAGAGGTTTGACTTATTCCTGACAATACACCACCACCAATAACTATTTCACTATTCCTAAAAGCCTTTCCTAAAGTTCCACCTAAAACAGAAGCATTATTAACTCCATTTGCTATTTCATTATTACTGCCATTTATAAGACAGTTGTTATTTAAACCCCTAGCTGTATTATCAGTTCCATTTATCTGTATAGTATTAGAGCCTGTTTGTGTAGAGTTTCCCACTCCATTTATTCGGTTGTTTATGTTACTGACATTAGTGTTAAGATTAGTGTTAAACCTAAAAGCACTGCACGTTCCTGAAGTTCTATCGTAAGTATAGCCATACGCTTCACAAGTTACTTGATTAGGTTGTAGGTCATTATTAATCCCATCAGTAAAAACAACCTGTCCTACAGGGGTAACTTCGTATGGCTTTGTTTTATATCCTGTTAAATATTCCATATTAAGGTATTAAAATAAATTCTACTTTTGCTAAAGCATTTGGCTTGTATTCAATCTTGTTTACTCTAAAGACTCGGTTCTTAATAAATACTGTGTCATAGAATTTAAAATTACTAACATCTGAAGGACTTAGGTTTACTCTTAAAGTCATTATCCTAGTATCTGCATTATATAGTTCATTAAAGTAAGGCTGCCAATATGTACTGTAGAGATTGTCTGTTGGCGGATTACCTACTCCTGCAAGTAGTTGTTGGCTATTAAATACAAAATCTTTAGTTGTCGCTGATACACTTGGAATAGTAGACAAATGACTAAACTGTAAAAAGGTAGTTAAATAATAATCTCCAGAACCATTTTGAGCAGGAACGTNAGGAGAACAACTTGTTAATGGTTGTGCGTAATTATTATAAAATATTCTAGGTGAGTTCTCAAATCCTTCCCAAACATCATCACTCNCTTGAGCATATAATGCAGGAACTACAAACTCTGGGAACTGCTCCATTAAGGGTTTTGAAACAGTAGCAGCAAAAGGCTCAGCCGTTATTTCATCTTCTCCTTCTAAAATATTAAATGCTGCTGGAGAGCTACCTATAGGCGGAAAAACTTTACTCCCATATAAACGACCTGTACTATTTTTATAAACATTAAAAGCATAGTCATCATCATCTTCTACAAATTTAAAGATTGTCTTTTTATTTAAGTCATTCAAAGGCTTTAGTTCCATTTCTGAAACATCTATCTTTTCTGTCCAATCGTGTTGAATCCCCCTTGACGCTAATGTTAAATCGTTTGTTGCTCCACTCTTTGTATTATTTATAAATACGTCTGAGTAAGGCTCTATATGTATTGTGTTAGGGTCTGATTCATCTACTAAAGAAACTAAGTTAAACATAGTCATAATTCCTTTTAAGAAACCCCATTGATCTAGCTCACCCCTTAGTGTTTGAAGGATTAAATCTGAAGTTATACTTAGTGTTCCTGTTACAAAAGTAACTACATTGGCATAGGTAGTTGGACTGAAAGATTGATATGTCCTCTGTTCAGCATACTGTGTAGCTGTTTGTAAATCTGCTTTAAATTGTGCTTGTAAAGTATCTCCTGTTTGTAAAACTATATTAAAAGAACCTGTATAATAAAAAGTATCGTTATAACTTATGCTATTTGATGTTGTTAAGTCTATTTCTGTTGTGTTGTGTAGCCATCTACAAGAAATAAATCTAGTTGTTCCTACCTGATAATTAGCGACTGCATATTGGTATGTGATATTATAATATTCATTGTCTTGTGTTGCTGTAATTATATTAGTTGCCGCATCATAATTTGCAGGAAATATGAATGGAGCAAAGTTTGAAGCAGCAGGGTTATTATTTAGTTGTAATGGAGCAAAAGATGTAGTTGCTTGATGTATTGGTGTTCCTCCAAGTTTTGCACAAAGGTGTGTGTTATCTGTTAGAGCAGGATTATTATCAGCACCCCAATTAAAGTCCATATACAACCTGTCAAAGTCTGCACTATCAAAGAAATTAGAAATAAAATTAAACTCAGTTGCTGCAAATATATTTTGTATTAAATACTTTAATTGAATACAAGGTCTGAAGGCTGTTTCTAAATTAGTTAGGTTAGGAGAACCTGTTGTAGGGTCTGGTGAAAATTGATGATTCCAATTTATGTAAGGGTATCTCAAAGTCTTGTAAGTATCTCTAAATCCTGATGTACTTGGATTAGTATAGGTTATTGATGTACCTGTATTGTTCCAACTATGTAATATGTTGCCAATATTGTAATCGTTTTCTAGCTCTGTAAAATCTAACTCTGAAAAAGTCCTGTCTTTTAATACATCTGCTAAAGCTACTACTTCGGAATACAGATTGACATTATAACTTATTTCACCTTCTTTGTCTTTAACGTCTATAAGTCTTAGGTAGCCCTCAAATAGAATAAATCCATCCTGCTTTAAAACGCATTGAGTCTTTACATAAGGATTAAAAACTAAACCATTATCAGCTCTTGTTACCTCATACATCTGGTTAAAGATACGATTGTTTCTTTTGGTTGCAGGTAAGTTAAAGTCTTTAGAATAGGACTTCACTTGTTCAGCTACATTCTTGAAGTCATCAATACTTAAAGATAATGGTATATCTTCATCTTCGTATAAATCACAAATCACCTGACCATCAATTAAGCTATTTACTCCGGGTATTGTTTTTGTTATTGATATATCTTTTATTGTTGCTGACCCTGTGGTACTCGTATATCCTATTTGTATAGACTGATTAAAAGAAGTTGTAGCTGTAAAGGTATATGAAAGTGTCGCTGCTAGTGTTGCCTGACCTAATTGCACCCCAAATGAAATAATATTAGTAGCTCCCTCATAAATGGCTACAATAAGAATACCAGAAGGGGGAGTACCTCCGATATTTATAGTAATATCATACTGCGCTCCTACTATTAAATTTGATAGCCTTTGAGATACACCTGTATAACCTCCTATTGCAGCATTATAAGATAAAAGCAAACTATTACCCGTCTTTTGAGGGGCAACTACATCTCCCCAATATCCAGGTGGGTTTAGGTAGCCATTTGAAGTGAACCTACGCCAAACTCCAGGCGATGCTGCCATTCCTTGTGCAATAAAACTGAATTCCATACCAGAAGCTAAATATGGAAACGGTAAAAAAGAAGAACTATCATTTAACAAGGAAGTACTATTCATTCCTGTAAAGTTTATTCCATTAACTACATATTCAGTAGTAGCAATAGAAGTAGAAATTGGATTAAAAATCCCACTATGATTCTGAGGATATAATATAAGTTGTACACTCATTATACAGACTGTGTTCTTTGAGTTTTACTTTTCTCTACTTCAAAAGTATATTGAATAAGTTTATCGTTTGCTATTGTTTTCTTAGTATAGCTTGAAGTCATTAGTCTTACAGGTTCTATATATTTATTAGTTATAGTTGCAGCATCAGGGATGTCATCAAAGCTATTTACTACATAGACTTCTGTAGAGTTTATAAGTTCTTCAAACCATTCTGTTTCAGTTTCAGAAACAAAGTCTGTATTTATTGTAATCTTTTCAACTGCATTTACTCTAAAGTTTTTCTTGCCACCTTTATAGCCATTTATTTGGTAGAATTTTTCATTCCAAGTACCTTGTAATTGAGTGTAAGTGCTTTTTGAAGTAGAGATGCTTTTTACTGACTTCTTAGTGAACGTATAATAATCCCAAGCTCCCCATTGATTAAGCCAAGTAAGTCTTATGCTTTCATAGTTCTTTAAGTCATCACATAAAACATTGATTCTGTACTCCTCACTCCACGCACTACCATTAGGTGCTAATGCTTCTATTGTGTAATAGCCCCCCTGTATAGTTCCTGCCGTTACTAAAGCTTGAAACTTGGTACTCCAATTTCTAAGATTAGCAGGGAAAGCTCCATAGAAAAATATTCTCGATTGTGCAGCACCTGCAGTTACATCTATCCCTCCGTTGAAATATGAATTGACTACATTCTCTGAGTCTAGCAGTACATTGGCAGCACTATAGTATTTTAGGCTTATCTTATTAATATTTCTACTTGTATCAATAAAAGCAAGTGTACCATAATCACCTATTTTAGCGGATTGAGTTGTAGGAGCATTAGATAAAGCGTATATTACAGGAGGAGCGTTAAAAAACTTACCTATATTTAGACCTACATCACCACCGATATTAGTTAAAGGTTCGTCTTGTTTTACATAACCATCAAAAAAAGTTAATGGAAATGTACTTGCTGTATTACCTGATATTTTTATTGGAGTTCCATTAGGGTCTATTGAACCTTCAATAGTAAATTTAACCGCACAGAACTTTACTAAGCTTGTATTAAGACAATACTTGTCAATCAAATGAATAGGGTGCGGATTGTTAGCTTCGTATGCTACTGTCTTATATGAGCTATAAGATTGAAGATTATTAAAGCCTGTATTACTTGGTTTTACATAAGACTCAAGTATAGGTCTAAAATTAAAGATAGCTGAACCTGCATTATTTGGTGTAGTTTTAAAAGTTCCTGCTAATGGTGATGATGAAAAGTTTATGGCGGTATTATCTATAAAGACTTCCGCTATTATTTTAACATTATAATAAGTAGCAAGTACGTTATCATTTGTAATTGTATATATAATATCTTGCCCTACAGGTAGTACTGTATATAAAGGTTCTTGAATTATTAAATTAGCCATATTGTTTTAGTTTACTTGTGTTTTTGATAAGGTGTCTGTAATGTCTGTTGTAATTGCCCCTAATAAATCTTTTCCAAATTGTTTCATCCCCAACCCTAAAGGCTTTTGAAAGAAGCTAAGACTTTTAATTCCATCCCTCTTTATTTTCCTACCTATTAAAAATGCCAAAGACAAGTTGCTAATAAATCTGCCACTCTTTTTATCTCTACCCTTAATGCCTTTTTTACTTATCCATTTAGCAAGAATATTAGCAGGGGGCTGTTTGTTAGTGTAAGAAAAAGGACTTGATTTGGTTTGGTTTTTATAATCTTTATAGGATTGTTTCTTTTTATTTCCTGAAACTCCTTTATCTAAAAATGCTCCGTAATCTGCCATAAAGAATTGTACTGTAAAGCCATCAGAATCTTCAATAATTTCAAACTTAATTGATTGTGCTAGTTTAGTGTTTCCTCCTTTTGCTTTACCTAAGTTTGCTTTAGCTCTATTGACTACTTGCTTACCAAAAGAATTTAAGTACCTTTCTATATTCGTGGTGTCCATTATACTGCCGCAACAAAGACTGATACTTGAGGGCTAGTTGTAGCTCCTTCAGGTCTTACTTGTAAAGAAGTAATATCTTGCATAGTTCCAAAAGCAGGAGTTACATCTACTTCACCTATTGCTGTTTCAGCACCTCTACTTAATATATGAGATGTTCCTGCTGTTAGTCTTACTTGGTAGTTAGTTCCTGTTGTTACTACTGCTAATATAAGTGCTATAGAAGGGTCTAAGTTAGTAACTCTAACATAGCGAACATTCTCCACGTCAATAGCTCCTGCTGAGGTATAAGGAGCTGTATCAAATACTGCTACAGTTGTAGTTTGAGAATGAATACAAGTTACTATCCTTTCAAAGACGTTATTGATTCCTGTTGTTGTTACTGAATTTGAGTTACCTCTCAATGCTCCATTTAGAGTTACTGATTCGGTGATTGTTGTTGTTAAGTCTGATGCCATTTTTATATTTTTATTGTTATTTTAAATTTCTTCCAACCTATTTCTATTGTCCACTTTCCTAATTTGAACTTAAACATTACTGCCCTATGTAAACATCCTCCATTGGTATATCACAAGTTTGGAAAGAATTATGCACTACTATTCCTATTTGAAATACCCAACCTGTTACGGCTTGATCAAATCTTTCGGTGAATGGTTCTAAAGTATAATCGCCATCTGTAAAATAAACAGGCGCATCTATATTAAGTTCTAATTGAGCTTGCCATTTACTATTTCTAAATATTGATATAATATCTATGCAAGTTTGTAAGACATCATTGTAAACATCTTGCTCGTTTGCATTATCATTATCTACTAAATCCATTACGAATATCTGAAAGTTATAAATCAGGTCTGATTGCCCTGTAGTTACATTCACAGGATTGATGTGCATTAAAGGGTAAAGCGTATTCTTCTCCAGGTCTATGTCGTATATGTCGCCTACAGTAGTTGTACTTATTTGGTGATGCTTTGCTCCTAACTGCTTAAGAGTGTCTATAAGATTGTTGTACGTTTTATTGGGTATTGACATTTGTTTTTACTTGTTTACTTTCGTTTAAATCTGTTTCATAACTTAACCACGTCAGACATTCTAACAGGCTTAGTTTTGTTATTGTTTCTAGTTTACTTATATCCATATTACACAATCTGTGCATTACTCCGAACCAGCCCCATCGTTCGGCAAAGTTTTCGTCTGTAACTCCTTCTTCATCTCCTCCGCTCGTGCCATTAAATATGAGGGCAAAATCTTCAAGCAGCCGTTTCCTAAATGCCAAAAAAAAACCAGCGCACTTTGCACTTGCTCTGCTGACATCTTCTTAAACTGCTCTGCCCTTATCGTTAGGTTGCCATCATAAGCTCCTATTGTATAAGCTGAGCCGTTTCTTTCTGTAATCGGTCTAAATAGCACCGCCATTATTTCAGGCATATTATCTTCAATTCCATTCTTTATAAATGTTTCTAGGTCTGCATACTCACCAAGCGTTATGTCATCTAAGTTTGGGTGCATTCCGTATTCAACTCCATCTATTTCAAAAACCTTTTTTAATACTGTATCTTGCTCACTTTGTAGCTCTGCTATCTTACTCATTATAATAGCCACATCCCTTAATTGCAGTTCCTTTATTAACTTCTTAGGTATATCTGATAAAACTGCTATTGTTTCTTCTGCTTCTTCTGTCTTGCTTCCTGTTTCTTTGTCAATTAATTTAACCCAAGCTTCAAGTGTTACATCTGACCAAGAGTTAATTAAGTTGAATGACTCAGTCTTTCCTTCTTTTTTAATCTTTACTTTCATAATGTATAGTATATAATAGAAATAGTTGTTATTTAGTTTACTGCTTAATTAATTAGTTGTATGTTTGTCAAGTTCTTCATATTCTTTCTTGTTTAAAAGGGGTAGAGATTTTTGTTCTCTCCCCTTTTTTTATTGCACAAAATACTTACCGGCATTAGGATTGTCTAAGTGATAAATGACATTGTATCTTATTCCATCTATTGCGTGGTTGTAATTGTCTACATATAATTTAGAGCCTTTGTCTGCATATACATAATTATTCATCTCCTTAGCTATATTAGTTGATTCTGGACTTACTATTAGTTCATAGTCTTGCATTCTAGTTATTCCACTTTCAATAGTTCCTTTTTTAACAGGTTTGATGTTTACTCCTAAATGCTTTAAATCGGCAATTAAACGTGGTTCGCTGCTGTCGGCTATACAAAGTGTATTGCCTACTTTATCTAAAATGATTGCAGCTAGTTCGTGAGATTTTAACCCATTACGATAAACTTCTTCTTTAAGATATATCTTTTTATGTTTCTTATCAATAGCAACAGAAGTTAAAGAATCTGGGTCTATTGAGAATCCGAAATCAAGACCACAAGAAACCTGTAAGTCATCAGGATTAAATTCTCCAAAACTCCAACGATCAAACACGACACCCTCTGCACGTTCTAACCATTGTCCTAATAGTTTTTGCTTGTACTTCTTAAAGTTATTATGCTTAATAGCTTCTACACGCTCTAGGAAGCTCTGTGAGAGGTTTTCTTTGTTGTCTAGGTATGTACTATGGATATAGCATACATTGTCTTTAACACCATTAAAACCTGCTTCAATTCCTTTGCCTTGAAAGAACCTCTCGTAAATCCAATTATCTTTAGTAACAGGATTGAGGACTAGGATAATTCTATTCTGTATATTCTTTTCTCTAATACTAAGGTCTATTGTATCAAATATGTTTTCATCTACAAGTTCTTCGGCTTCATCTAAAATCCAATTTGAAACCCCTGTTAAAGATTTAAGGGAAGCCGTTTGATTTCCTGCTGATGTCTTAATACCTCTAAATAGAATGTCAGACTTATTCTTTAGGTTTACAACCTCTGATTTATTTACACTAAAGACCTCATCATATCCTAAAAGGCTTATCTTTTCTAAGAACTCAGGTATTATTGAAAGACGAGCTGAGGTCATTGTGTATCTTGTAAATAGTATTCTAATACCCTCACTCATAGTAAGTAAAGTCAGAAAGACTGTAACAGCAAAAGACTTCCCTGATCCTCTACCCCCTGTTATAATAAAGTACCTAGCATCAGACTCAAAGAGTGGATTGTATTTCTTACTCAGTATCAGTTTCTATAAATGTTATTAGTGGCATATTAAGGCTTTCTTCATTTGAAGTAACATCTACTCTTTGTTGTGGTCTGCCATAGAAGTATTCAAAGAATAACTTGACTGCCCATTGTTCTTTCTTTTCCAAGCCCTTTTGTAATGACTCTAAAGCCATTGCATTCATAGGTGTTAGATTCTCTATTAACTTTTGTTCTTCAGCTTTTGCCTTGCGTCCTGCTCCTGTTCTTTTTCCTCCGTGTGTCATTTTGAAATAATTTGATTAATCAAGTTGTTATTATATAATAGAAACTACTTGAATTCATTTGGCAGCATTAGTCTTATACCTAGTTCTGTTAAAGCCCATATCCTTATTTGGTCTGCATATACTTCAAAGTCTTTTGTATTCATACTAGCTGTACTGTTTACCTTTTGAAGTCCTATCTGCTTATCGTTTATTTCTATACTTTGCCATTCACTAGCAAACTTGACTTTAAGAGTATCGTGCATTTCGTCAGGAAAGTAGCCAAGTGATTCTCCTAATGGTTGTACTATACAAGCCCAATAATAGTTGTTCTGCATATTGCTTCTGTTGTTTCTTTGCTTTTTTACGCTTACTATGTAATCACTATCAAGTTCTTTTAAGTAATTAAAAAGCGTTTGTTTATCTTCATTGTTCTTAATTACAAAGTTCATTAGTCAAATGATTCATTGATTCCTCTTTCGCCTACTAGCTTTTCTTTAGCACCTGCCCATAGTTTATCACCTTTTTTGCTTAGGCTTTCTTCAGTTCGTATTTGACTAGGCATTCCTTCTAAGGGTTCTGAGTCCATATACTTTCCACACTTACAAAGAGCTTCTTTGGTTTCCCATTCTCCGTCTACGTGAACTATTGTAGCTNNTGANANCTCTTTAGTCTTTCCGCACTTACATTTATATTTTGTCATCTTCTATTTCATTTAATAATTGAATAGGTGTATAGATAGGCAAGTCATCATTGTAGTTCTTATATATACAAGTAAAGTGTTCGTTCTTGCCTTTCTTCCAAGTCCAGAGAGTTTTAGTAGCTTTTTCAATTTGCTGTTTTAAAACCCACTTAATTGTTTTATAGTTTCTTTCTCCTTTCATATTCTTTTTTT
>JGI24006J15134_10001183_pt1 | contig 15023 bp, 28 predicted proteins | sample LinPmetageLP53_FD_15134 | JGI IMG/M metagenome (IMG submission 15134)
TCCCCATGTTCTTCCTGGTAATGATACTAGACCAAACCATACAGCCGGGATAAATCCTATTGGTTCCTTGTGTGTAAAAGTTGTATCAATCCACACATATTGATGTCTTGGTAATTGTCCTGTTACTGTTGGTATGCTCATTATTCGTCTAACTCCTTACCTTCAATTCTCTGTACCTTCTCCTCATAGAGTCTAGCAACAGTCTTATATAATTCAAGACAATCTGCTTGTGCTCCTATGAATGCCTTTCTAAGAGTCTGGATCTCACTCTCTAGTTCCTCTATCCTTACATCCTTTAATTCTGATGCAGTGAGTCTCTTTTTCATGTCTGCCATCTATCTCTTACCTCCAAAATAAGGGACTGCATATCCTTCCTCGATCATTAATTGGTTAACATCAATCTCCGTGTCATCCTTATATCTTTTAAGTACGATTCCTAGCCATCTTCCGAACTTGCCCTTTTCCTTTGTTTTAAGTACAAGTTTAAAGTCTAGATGATCATATTCACATTGAGGAGAAAGTAGTTCTACCAGCTTATCCTTACTNTCNANTCCNCTCTTCTTCTCATCTANATCTCTTGTACGACTCTCTGGTGTATTCATCCCATACATTCTTACACGAATTTTATGTAGGATATCGAACCCCAGGTCGATCATGCAGTCGAATGTGTCTCCGTCTACAAAGTGCGTAATTTCTTTAATCTTGTATTCATACATTGTTTTAATGTCCCTTTACTATTCTGTGGCTATCTTCTTCGTAATGCTTTGTGGAGAATTCAAATAGCTCACTGTCCTCCAACGCAATAAGTCTATGAGGAGTATTAACAGGAACCTCAAATGAGTCTCCAGGAGTTAATAGAGTCTCGGTGTAGTCTCCAAGTAGTGAAGAATCTCCTTCTTCAGATAAGGCATCTACTAATGGGTTAGTGGGGTAATACTCTAAAATCATTCTACCTGATTGTAAGTAAAATGTCTCATGCTTAATTTTGTGGTAGTGCAGGGAACACTGCTTTCCCTCTTTGAAAAATAACATCTTCCCACAATACTTAGAATCATTGTGGATCCATAACTCGTATCCCCATCCCTTTGGATGATACTTCGGCTTTTTAATTCCTAATTTCATTATGGGTTCATTATAGTAAGGATGTATTTTTTATTGATACTACTATTAAATATTGTGTATATAAATTTGTATGGGAAAGACTCTCCCATAATTTAAAATATAACTATGGCATCCCCAACCCCAGACAGCACAGTAATTTCTAAGAACCCTATTAATTCAGGAGGCAACAACGACTTCACACCAGCAAGCGGAACAATCGCTAGTGGCGTTTTACAGCCACTCAGTGGTCCTTGGTATGTTGAAACCCAAACACTCGACATTTACTACTCTAGAGTACCTGGAGAAAATGCCGCTTCATCAGTGACCACTACACTAACTGGTTCCCAAACTGCGGACACTGCCACGAATGGTACATACATTGTGTACTATGCTATAGCTAATTATGATACGGTAGTTCAATACCAGAACTACAGCACATCTTCTTTCCAGCAACCTCAATTGTTTGAGATAAATGCAGCCTCGGGTGACATCAATGGTGTGACCTACGGGAATATCACCGCATCCACTATGGGTGCTATGGGTAATATTCAAACGACTCAACCGTTCATGAGAAGAACTCCTTATGTTAGTGGGGCTAATCAACCTCTAATCTCTAGACAAGCCGTTGGATCTAACGTAGGACTATACAAACAAAAAGTCGTAAACATGTTTACCGGGCAAACGATATTCTCTGCTATACCTGTTGATTTATCCCAAAAACTCTACGATCTAGGATTTTTTAAGGATATGGGGTGCCAACCTGGGAGTGCTAGAACAGGAGGTAACTATGCAATAATAGATACCGGACCAGGGCTTCCTTTTGGCATTCCTGAATACAATATTCCAGGTGCATATGCTACAAGCAAGGAGACCCTAGCAGACATTCAAGTCTTCCTCAGGAATGTCGGACTTAAGATTACGAATACAGGTCTTGCTAGCTATCCTGTATGCCAAATTCAAACCGGAATATTCGACGGATTCCCAGAGTTTGATCAAGGCTTCGTAGAGTACGATATCAATAGGCACGGCTAATGAGAGTACTTAAAAACACAAGTACACAAGGTTTGTCTATTAGTTTTACTACTCCAGAAGGGTCTAAGAATGTATTTCTTAGACCCAATGAGAGTTTGGAAGTTCCAACCCATTGGTCTAGTAAAATTTTAAATAATCTTGTCAGTCGAAGAAAGATCAAGATTGCCTTGGTAGAGGATGAAGCTCCTCAAGAACCCGTGAAGGTAGAGGAACCTGTAGTCGTAGAACTGCCCTCTAAGGGCGATGTTTATGTCTCCCCTAAGAGAAACAACAAGCATCGTTAGTATCTAACACGAGAATATAATCAGAGATTAGGTATTTCCTAGTCTCTGATTTTTTATTTTAATATACCTGCAACTGTAAGTTGGGTGTCACTCATAATCTCTTTAAGATCCTCCACAGTTACTTCATAGTTTGCTGTAAGCTCCTCCCCAGGATTAATATCTTTTGCAGCCTTCATGTCTATAAACCTCATGCCATGCTGTCTGTAACTGCTTGGGGCTAATCTTGCAATGACGTTAGGGTCCTTAGAATGGTTGTAGAAGCCCCCCAGAGGCGTTCTAAGGAGGCTTCCATGATTACTAATGTAATGTGACGTTCCTATAAACTGACCCTTTAGGATGCGTTTAGTTGCGAATAACCCCAACCCATGAACACTGGATTCTTTAATGGTCAGGTAAGAGGGTAGGGGATTATATGTCATCGTTTGCTATTTAAATGGTCTTGAAAGCTACCTTGACGGTTAATTTTGGGGTGCGAACGGAACTTTATTTCTTCCATCAATTCACTCTTCAACTTAGCTAACATGTGATCAACTTCTATTCTAGTGTAACCAATATGGATAGGGATCCTATCAACATCACCTAAAGGCTTTTTGAATACAAGCTTTTTCTCTTTTGAATCCTCCTTTTCTTTATTGTTCCTTACCTCCTTTTCTTTATTGTTCCTTTCCTCCTCTTGGGATTTTGCAATCTTGATCCACAATTCAAAAGTCTTAAATACATCAACTATTCTATGATCTATTAGTTTAAGCCACTTACGTTGCCAGTCTTTTGACGGACCATTGCAAAATCCTAACTTCTCAGCGAACTTACTTCTCACCATACCCCTAGTAGGACTTCCAGTCTCCTCTCTATAAAGTCTCTTAATTTTAATCACACTTAATTGCATTTTATCGAAATCATACGAATCGTAGTTACATTTACTACCCCAAGTCAAAAACTTACACTGAGATCCTCCCGATGATGTTTTAACACCTTTAAGGGAGAAGGTAACAGACTCACTCATATCTGCTAACGGAAAGAACATCTCCTCGCCCTCACTCCACTCGCTAAAGTCACTACTATTTACTGTTTTTTTCATTTTACTAACCCTTTCAAAACTGAATCAACAAAGTGTCGATTCTTAAAATTAATGGTAGTCCGAGTGGGATTCGAACCCACACTGTACAGATTTTAAGTCTGTTGCCTCTGCCCTTGGGCTACCGGACCAAAAGCCAGATTTGTGGTGCGAGTATAATATACCTACACACTGGTTTAATACGCAATGCGATGTTGAAAAAACACCACAAATCTGGCAGAAACACGGAAGAGCTTACTTGCTCTTATTCTCTTCTTCAACCTCTCTGTCTAAACGGTCGAATAGTTCTTGCTCACGCCTACGCTTTTCCTCTGCCTTCTTCTCTTGAAGAGCAATATCCTTCATCTTTAGGTGGCGAGCATTTTTAATGTGAAAAGGTTCAATGTTAGAAGTATCAACATCTTCACTCTTCTTACCCTTATTAAATATACGATCCCAATTTGAAATTAGCTTTTCGCTATCTCCCTGTCTACGCTTATCTCCCTTACCAGCCATTATATCTCCTACATTATTACTATTTTTTTAATACCCTGAACATGTAACGTGGTAGCAACAGGATCTACATACCTCTTGCTATCATCAAAAACAACTACTTCTAAATCATCTTCGGGGTGCTCTAACATCAATTCTTCAATACGAATTATTAACTCTTCAGCTTTCATTATAGGCCCCTCGACATTAAATAAACACAATACAGTTGAAATAAAAGACAAAAGGATCCTATGGCAACTGCATAGCCTAAATTTTCATAAAATTTAGGATCCCCCATCTGCTTGCTGATGTTCATAAACATAATTTCTTTTATCTATTTATACTTGTTTACGTGAAATGGTAGCAGTAACCGGACTTGAACCAGTATCTCTCCCTGCTCTAAGGTATTAGGCCGCTGACGGTGCATATGGGAGTGTTTTACCTTTATTACTATACTGCTTGGTAGCGCATGTTGGACTTGAACCAACGACTTCAGGCATATAAGACCCGCACTCTAACCAACTGAGTTAATGCGCCGTATATGTAGGTATAATAGCGAACTGAATACTATATTCAATAGGCTTTTTTAGAATCGTAGTCTATTTCTGCTTTCATCAGCTTTGTATTGTTTGTGTAGTAAATTACTCGATCTCTGCAATACAAATTTAACTTAACCTTAGGGAAATCTAACTTGAGTACTCCTCTTATTGCCGACTTTACAGTAGTGGACTTTCTTCTGAAGAACATATCTGTTAACAGGCTGCTATAATCGATAAGCTTAATATCTCCGTGAGAATCTACTCGCATGTTGTCATCATGAAAGTCTGCACCCCAGTTGTAAGTGTTATACTTAGTTATAAAGGAGAAGTGACTCTCTAAGTCATTCCTAATTTTATTTAGATTAGGATTAACCCAATGATACTGTCCTTTTGCACTAGGAAATGGTTTGCTTACATACTCCATCTCTAAAACATATCCTTTTGGACTTATCTGAATGCACTCAGCAAACAGATCACCTAATGAAGAATTCTCTAAAGCCTTGTAAAGTGAGTACTCCGCCTGATTATTCCAAGGTAAACCAATCTTAATTACAGTCTTAGATCTAGGAGACTTAAGAACAATCCTAGTAGTCCCGTCTGTAGAAACCACATTTAGTTTAAACTTTTTACAGACAAGACCTACAATGGTACCTATAAAAGGCATAACTGGAAGGTCGGTTTCTCTCCCAGGATCTATACTGTGAACACTAAATAGATGTTCCAGATACGTCTCAATCTTTACTAGATTCGTCAGTGAAACCATATTTTTCCCTAGCAGCTACAGCCATTAACTCGAAAGACAATACGTCAAAAGAATTATAAGATTCAAAATCTAGCATAGTCCCCGGAACGAAATCACCCAAATAAGGCCAAGACGAGTCACTACGATACTTTTTTAAAGACTGACTAACGGCAGTGTCTAGAAACTCATCCCTACTCATCGTACCCCTTCATGATGCTCTTAAGCTTTTCCACCGCTTGATTAACGAAATGAATGCTCAAAGTAGTTGATCTGCAAATTGCACTAGTCCTGATAAATCCTTGCTTAGATAGAAGGGAAGGATCCTTAAGAATAGCATTCATAACCGTCTTAACATCAGAATTTTGATCTTTCATAAACTCATTGAAGTCTACAGAAGAAACATCAATATGTGATCTAGGATCTTCAAGGATATTAGCTAAGGAATGATCACTGTCTGAAAACAGTGGAGACTCTAAGGACTTATTCTTTTTCCTAAATTCCATCTTCTTAGACAAAGGAATGCCTTTCTTTGCTTTTCTATTCCACAATACAGTCTTTGTGTACTGGTCGAATAGCTTAGTATCAAAAGCTTCATTAAATCCCATCCCAGTCTTCTTTGAAAAGCCATTTATTGATTCTAAAGCAGCAATGCAAAGCTCCGAATAGTTGTCTTCGGGTGCGGCAGTCATAGCATCTCCAGATATCTTCTGAGAAATACTATGCATTAGCTTTCCGTATTTCTCTTCGTATCTAGTCCACTGTTCGTTAGTTACCTGATTCATATGTTTTATTATAGCTTGTTATCGTATTTTTTAAAGGATTTAAGGTAGTCTTGATCATCTAATCTTACTGAAGGGTCAGGCTCATCTCTGCTTACCTCTCTAGAGTCTTTGCCCATGCTTAGTAAACTATACCCACAGATGTCACGCCAAGGACTTTCATCTCCNTAGGTAGGATCTGTAGCTAGTCGAAACAATTTATCTACTACACGACAAATTGTAAGAACATCCATATACTGATCGGGTTTAATTCCTTCAGGGTATAGAACTTTTAATATCTTATGTGATTTACCAAATGAATCACCATAAGCCGACTGCTTCTCTGCAACCAGCTTACCTACGGCTTTTCCAAGGCTTTCGTAATTTGCTTTCGTCATTTCTCTTTCCTAAGTTTCCTTTTAGTATTCTTTCTCTGCTAACACCTCTTCGGTCCATTCCTAGACACTCTGAACATGTATTAGCGTTATTGTAACTGTAAAGCAAGTCTATATCTCCGCAAGACTGACATTTACCTCTTTCTGGCAATAGTCTCATTACCAGTATTATAGCTAATGATTACTTTCTTAATTCTGTCCCTAACCAATCAATGATCGGATCGTAAAGATGCTGTTGGATGACCACCGAAGAAGTGTTAGAAGAATAGCCTCCCGCTTTTGCATACTGAAGAGTAGCAAGCATCCTCCCCTCTACAATCGATAGAATGGATAGTATCGCTTTTACCTTTTTAGTCTTGTTTCGAAGCTTAGCTTCCGAAGATAAATTTCCCATTCTTTCAACGGTAGTTCCAAGGTAAGTGATTAATTCTGAACTTTGATTTGACATGCTATAATGATAGCATTCTAATCCTTAAAATCAACACCTAAAGTGAAATTGTGTTAATAATCTCTACCTTGTCCTTTATAACAGCGGCTTCATATTTAGTAGACCCGTCATCGGGATGCCTATTAGAAAGGATCTCATCAGCAAGGGGGAGGGCAACCAAGTTTTTAACTACCCTTTGGATGTCTCTAGCACCATACTCATCGCTATAACCCTTGCTAACCACGTAGTTTAATAACTCAGGAGTAGATTTAATCGGATACTTAGCTAGGGTCATCTTAGCTATCTCCTTAATATCAGAAGCTACCAAATCATTGAAGAATATAAACTCATCTATTCTGCCTCTAAACTCTGGCGAGAACTCCCTCTCCAAAGACTTCATGATCTCCTCTTTATGACCATCTGAACTAGGAGAGGATCCAAATCCAAGTAAATTAGTTTTTAAATCCTTTAATCCGCAATTAGAAGTCATAACAAACATGGAATCAGTGAAGTCTATTTCATTTCCAGAATTATCTGTGACTGTCCCTGTATCCAGAAGGCTTAAAAGAATGTTAAAGAATTTTGAATGGGCCTTCTCAATCTCATCAAACACTATAGTCCATCTGTTAGATTTATCGGCTTTCTCCTTCATGATGGAAGACTCAGAGTGACCTATGTATCCAGGAGGGGACCCTAGTATCTTAGAAACCTCATGACCATTTGTAAACTCAGCACAATTAATTACCCAAAAATTAGGAGAGAATTTTTCTCCTAATTTTCTAGCAAGTTGAGTCTTGCCTCTACCTGTCTTTCCGATAAAGAATAAATTCACATGACTGCTGAACTTGGCAGCTTTAAGCTTAATAGAGTTGCAAACAGTTTTAATTGCCTCATCCTGACCTACAATATTCTTCTTAAGAAACTTATCTAAGTTTTTAATATCATTGATAGTCTTTAAGCTATACTTATTGGCAAGGGGATCAGGCTTTTCTTTAGTTTTAGGCTTAGGCTTAGGTATACTCTCCTCTAACTTCCTCTTAAATTCTGGATCCTGTTTTGCATCCCTAATGATAGAGTCTAAAACAACTGAGTCAGGGAGAAGTTCGTTTATGTCATAACATACATGCTCAATTCTAAACTCAGGATAGTATTCAGAGATAGTCTGATAGTAAGCTCCTAAAAGTTTGTACTCCAACAATGGATCGCTAATACTGTCCTTTAAATCCTGAGCTTCAGCTACCCTAGCTATGAAGGTCTTCTTCTCAGGAGGTGTTAGGCAATCTACGATAACTATCTTGACGTAACTTACAAAATTAAATTTACCGGATTCAGAAGTTTTAATAAACTTTTTAAGTTTATTATACACGGTCGTTAGCTGTTTTTCAGTAAGCCTTCTAACGTGGATAATAGAGTTTAATTCTGACGAGTAAGCTTTAATACTATTAGGTTTTCTAGGCATTATCGTTTTTATGTAACATTGAAGTTAGGTTGCTAAACACAGATCCTTTCAACTCTTGAGAACCTGGGCCGGACTTGCCCTCCAGATCCATCTCCTTTAATTGATACTTCTGCATAGTTTGCGCTAGCTTGAGAAGCTTTTCGTTAGCAGCACCCATTTGATTCAATGCTTGAGTAGATGAAGTAATCACCTTGGCAAAGGAATCCACAGAAGAATTGCCTTGCTCATCAAATTGAACTCTACCTCCTAGCTCTGACAAGGCTTCCTTACACTCTTGAAATAACTCAGAGGCAGACTTCCTATCAGAGATTGCATTATCCTTTATCGACTTCACCAGACGATTCATCTTCTCGTCTGACCATAATTTGTTTTTTAGTACGTAGTTTGCCATATAAATCCTCGTCGCTCATTGAAACTTCATCATCTTCATCCCAATCTTCGAAAAGATCATTTTGAATATCAGGAAGGTCCCTATGAGTATGTAGCTTTCCCGGTCTTGGGCCGGAGATTTTCTCTCTTCTAAATGTCTTTCCCATGGTTATCTTTTAAGCTGGAAAGGTAATTACCTTTTAATAATTGGTCAACGTACCTGAAATAGAATGGAAAAGCCCAATCTACAGGCGGTTATAACAGTATCTAGAAACGTAACGTAAAGCAACATATTTATGGAAGACTCTAACATCGATAGAATTCCGTAAATAAACAATCCAATTCTTTTAAGTATAAAATTCATTATTTATCCATCAATTTTTCCATGTACTCCTGAAAGGCTTGTTCTCGGGTTAATCCACTATCCCTTTGAGCCTTGGTCATCCTGAACCTTTTTCTAGTCTTTTTCTTGTAGTCTTCAATATCCATGAAGGGAGCATTCACATCATTCCTGTTTGAAAGCTGCTTCTTCATAGCCTCGTCGATCACAATACTTAACCTGTCTTCTATATTAATCATAGTGTCTTACTCTTTATACCAAACATACCTCTAATCTTATCTAGCTCAGGATTGGATGAGGTAGTATTGAATAATAGCTCAGATAGGGTGTTTTTCTTAAATCCAATGTCTCCAACTGATCTTCTACCTGAAGAGGAGATCTCAATCAAACCATCTTCCTTGAGAAGCTCCTCAAGTCCATAATAGGGATCTAGACCTTTATCAAACAAGACTCTAAAAGCACATTGCTGAAAAGGAACACCTAATTTATTTTTAACTATCTGAACTTCACCTACAATACCTTTAGGCTTCTTGTCCTCATCCTTAACAACATCACTAGTCTTATTAGACTTACACTTCATGTCAGCCGAAAGATAAAACTCTAACGCCTTACCTCCAGCAGCAGTAGTTTCAGGGTTACCATACATTACATTAATCTTGCTTCGTATCTGGTTAATGACCACCAGAGTTGCTCTATTCTTTTTAAGAACAGTATTAACTTTCCTAAGCATAGATCCGAATACAAGTGCTCTTCTAGCACCATCCGTCACCGAGGTGTTACCTATCTTATCTCTACTTAATTCCTCATCAGTAGCTAATACAGCTACAGAATCAATAACCAGTAGTATAGGAGTCTTCTTATCGTGTTGTCTGATGTCATCAATGGTATCGACAACATCATTGAATGCTTGTTCAAGAGTTTCAGGACACGAGTATAAAAGAGTATCTGAATTTACACCAAGCTTAGACCCGAAATCCTTAGAAAAAGTATTTTCCGCATCAAGAAGCTTAACATACCAGCCTTCTTTTTGAGCGGCTGTTAGGAAGGTAGTAGCAAACAAGGTTTTGCCAGTGCTTGAATTACCTTGCAGTTGAAGGATACCTCCTACCGGCAATCCTTTATCGTAAAGCCCTGTAAGAACTCTGTTAAGAGCGTAACATCCTGTTGAAATAAACTCAGCAATTGGCTCGTCGCTTAGAGTTGCTTTACCCTTAAGCTTATTTAAGACATCAATATTCATATAGACATTATAGCCTTTACGCGGAATTAACGCATGTTAATTTATTGAACCATGCAGGAGCAGGAGTACCCCAGTTCCACTCTGCAATACTAGCCTTATCGCCCTGGTAGTAGGCCCTGTAAGCCTCTACAGGGCACGATCTCTTATACTCGTCAGGCATAGCTTGTGCAAAAGGAGTAAGGCCAACGTCTGGAATATCTTCAGGAACCTTGAATAGATGATACATAAGCTCTGCGGACTTATGACTCTTGCCTCTACGACTCCTAAACTCTAACAGAAGAGCGAAGTACAGGTCAAAGGCCCAAGTGTAGTTAGCCTTAGACTCACGGATCCACTTAGTACAAGGATGGTTAAGGTGAGCTTTCTTGTAGACCTTGTCCGCTTCTGGTGTCTCGTATACATGATGAGCAGTAGAGAGCATCTGTGCGGTCTCAAGGATCATCTTTACGCAATGCTTGTCACAATGCATTTGAGCGGCAATTACAGGGTCTGTATGCAGGACGAATATGTTCATGTGTTAAACTATACTAGTTGATAAGCATTTTACTACGAAAAGTTGAGGAATAGGCATAAATATTAATACACCAATGGCCGAAAATCCAAACGATGCTGTGACTAGAGCAGATCTCAATCAACAATTAGAGATTCATGCTAAAGCTATTGAACTTCAAATAGAGTTAAGCAAGCAACAGGAGGAAATTCTAGAAAAGCTAGAGGACTGCAATATCTCTCATGTAGAGCATAAAAAGATATTGGATACCTTAGACAAGAGAACCTGGAAGCAGGGATGGCTCTTCTGGGGTATGATATTCTCACTGCTCTCCTCTTTGGGAGTTGCTTGGAGTAAAATTTAGGAGTTAACCACAATGCCCAAAGACCAAGAGGACCTGTTACAGAGAATTGATAAAATCAAGAACAACGAATATGATGTCCCTGATAACTATTCCGAAGGCTATTACAAAAGCAAATACGACAAAGAGATTGAAACTTTGGGTTACGAGCTAGACGATACGATCAATCACTTGAAACGAAATCGCAATAGGGCGATTTAACACCCATCGTTATCTTTATCGTTGTTGCGGATGCCACCGCCTTCTTCAAACCCTCTAGGATACCTAGCTCTCAGCTTCTGTAGGTTGGCTTTAGCAACCTCTTCTAAACTAAGGTGTAGATTCTTAGCAGCCATGGCAACGTAGAATAGAACGTCTCCTAGCTCCTTCTTGGCGGCATCTAAATCTAGATCCTTGCCATGAAATGTGTGCTTTTTAATAAGCTCACAATATTCTCCAGCTTCCCCTGCAATCCCCAAGGCCCAATTAAGGTTTGCGTCCTGGCGACTGATGTTAGGGTTAGCAGTGCGGGTACATTCTTGTTGAAATTCGTTAAAGTTCATTTTTATCCTTGGCTATCACGTTGGTTAATCATCTCGTCTATCATAGACTCAAAGGTGTATTCTCTAGACCAGTTTAATACTTTTTCTGCCTTAATAGCATCACCTTTCAAGTCATGTAATTCTAATGGTCTGTAGTATTTAGAATCAATTGTAACGTAATCAGCGTAATCCATTCCGAGCTTAGAGAATACTAACTTACAAAGATCTCTCACTGAATGTGACTCACCAGCAGCACATACGTAATCATCTGCGGTATCGTGCTGAAGCATAAGCCACATAGCCTTTACGTAATCTTTTGCATGACCCCAATCCCTAGTAGCCTCTAAGTTACCCAAAGGAAGATGATCAACTAAACCATGCTTACAGTTGATTGCGCCCTCAACAATCTTATTAGTAACAAAATTCAAACCTCTGCGAGGGGATTCATGATTGAATAGAATACCATTGCAAATAAACATATCGTAGGACTCTCTATAAGTTCTACCTAGATGAAAAGCATAAACCTTAGAGCAACCATAAGGACTAACAGGTTTCATAATTGTAGTCTCTCTGCGATACCCATCCTCATCACACTCATTGCCATACATTTCTGAAGAACCAGCAAGATAGATCCTAGCGTCTGGACACATACTTCTAGCTGCCTCTAAGATGTTTAAAGTCCCTGTAGCAATAGTATCGGTTGTAAACGAAGGTTGTCCAAAGCTAATCTTAACATGAGACTGAGCAGCTAAATGATAAATCTCGTGAGGGTTGTACTCCTTACAAATGTTAATAAGAGAAACTAAATCCGTAACATCTCCATACTCTAAAATGAGGTTAGGGTTAGATCTCAAATGTTCAATCCTATGACTCTGTAATTCAGGGGAAGAATGTCTTCTAATTACACCCACAACCCTGTAACCCTTGTCTAGCAAAAGCTCAGATAAATAAGAACCGTCCTGCCCGGTTATTCCAGTTATTAATGCTGTTTTCATTTTCTACAATTCTGGTAATTAAACGTGAACCACTTCACAGTTTCTCGTATGCCATCTTCGAGTGATGTGAATTTAAAGTCAGTCACTAAAGATTTAAGCTTCTTATTACAAGTAGGCTTTCTAAACTGACCATCGCTCTTACTAGTATCATAGACTATATCACCCTTAAACTCCATGGCATTTGCAATAATCTCAGCTACCCTTCCGATGCTTACCTCTTCGCTTGTGGAAAGAATAACCGATTCGAAAGACATGTCTAGAAGAAGTTTAATCAATCTACCTACATCATGTGAATAAATGAATTCTCTAAGAGGTTTACCGCTTCCCCAAACTACAAAGTCAGTTTCGTCTCTCTTAGCTAAGAAGCACTTATGAATCAAAGAGGGAATCACATGCCCCTTATCCAAACTAAAGTTATCACCTGGGCCATAAATGTTAGTAGGAATAACACAAGAGTAGTTTAGCCCGTATTGGCTGTTTATGGATCGGCTATGAATATCCAGCATTCTCTTAGCATAAGCATACCCAAAATTAGAAGAGTGAGGAGGACCATCATGAAGCATACCCTCTGTTAAAGGGTATGTAGTTTCATCAGGAAAAATGCAAGTTGAAAGAAAAGATATAACTTTTCTAACATTGTAGGATCTACAGGCGTTAAGGACATTGGTATTAATTAAGACATTATCACTGTAGAAGTCGGACATGTAGTCCATATTCGCCCCTAATCCCCCTACCTTAGCCGCAGTATGGATAACTGAGTCGGGCCTATGCTTTTTAAAATAATTTCTTACAGAATTTTCACTTCTAAGGTCAAGATCACTCCTGCCCTGTAGTCTTAATTGAGCTAGAATAGTAGATCCGACTAACCCCCCTGCTCCTGTTAGCAAAACTTTATCAGTCATTTGAATTCTCATTAATTAAGATCTAATGTAAGACCATTCATTTTTACTAAGGATGGATTCAAACCTTAATCCATCCACTATTTTCATTTGAGCCATTGCTAACCTATGCCCACAAAGAGGAATTCCTGATTTCCAAATATCTCTAAAAGTATCAAACAAAGAGCAGAAATGTTCTATATTAGCAGGAGAAGATATTACAAAAGGATCATTTAAGTGACTACTACCCCACTTAGAACCCGGCTCACTAAGAGTGTAGAAAATATTACGATCACACTCTTTTAAGATAGGAAGTAGTTTACTATTAAGTCTCACATCACTTCTTGTGACGATCACAAAATCATAATCTAAGTTTACATTTTCTGCATACTCTTTAAGTAAGCTGAATGCCTTTTTTTTACTAAACGTCATAGACATAAAGTCACTAGAGCTTTGATTTGTCTCTGATCTCGACTCGTAATCCTCTTCAGGAGTAAAGTGTATCTGACTTTCAAAAATATATTTCTTCGGACTTAGAAGCTTTATTACTAACTCTTTAGTATGTTGATCCACTTTCCATATTGACTTATCAGCATTACAAGAACTAAAAGTTTTATTAAAGTCGGAGGGAGTTAGCCAGTGGTGTACGAAATAATCAACATCAATACCTTCCATAAAGTTCATTAATCCAGGTAAACCCTTATCCGGGTGCCTAGGTTGACCAGATACAATACAAGCAATTTTCACAATTTAGTACCCCATAACTCTTCGCCAGACAGATAAGCATTACTGTAGTTTTCAATATCCTTATTGACTCTGAAGCAATCAGCATGTAAATAATCTAAGGATTTGACTTCAACCCCCTTCATATTAAGATAATTATAGTAAACCCTGCAAGAATCTAGCATCTTTAAATCATTATGTAAGGGTCTTCTTATGGATTCCAAACTGGTTTCAATATCATTGAAGAAAGAACATAAAGTTTCGGTATTTTTTTCGCTAGAAACCATCATCATATCATAAACCCTATCAGGATGGTAAACTTGGGTGTTTTGATGCCAAAGGAAATTCATATCTAAACATTCAAAGTTTATATTTCTTAGAAATATCAAATCAGGTCTGGTTATTATAAATACATCAGCGTCAATAAGTTCCTTAAACTTAAGATACAACTGCCAAGCTTCATACCTAAGGTATGAGTGAGGTATAATGCACTGGGACAGTTCTTGACCTAAAAAACATTTATAATTATAATCAATATTTGATAGAAAATTATCATAGTCATACAACTTTACATAATCCGTATTAAGGATACTTTTAACGTAGTCCTCTTTCAATACCTGATTTACATCATGCTCAACAGGGATGCTTCCGTATGCGGAATTACCTCTATTGCTCCAAAAACATCCAAATATTTCAGCATTAAAAGTTTCTTTAAACTTTTTCCAACTACGAACAACATACGGATTATCAAAAGTCCTAAGTTGTCCCGCTAGTATACAAGCTATTCTCAAAGGACAATATCCAAATTATCATTGATCAACTT
>JGI24006J15134_10001186_pt1 | contig 15016 bp, 15 predicted proteins | sample LinPmetageLP53_FD_15134 | JGI IMG/M metagenome (IMG submission 15134)
ATACGAAGATGCTAGAGGCAACCCGGTCATAACAAAAGACGGTGTAACAGTAGCAGAATCTGTTGTCTTATATGACCCGGTTGAAAACCTCGGCGCTACACTAATAAAAGAAGCAGCTAAAAATACAGTGAAAGAAGCAGGTGATGGTACTACTACAGCTACCGTCCTTGCTGAAGCACTGCTAAAAGAAGTAAATAAAGAAAAGTATAAAGATTTTTCTATACGCTTTATAAAAGATGGTATAAGCAGTGCATCAACAAAAGTTTTTGATTACTTAAATAGCAAAGCTATTGATGTCGAAGGATCAATGCTTAGTGACATTAGCACTATAAGTTGTAATAATGATGTAGTGCTTGGTAAAATTATAGCCGAAGCTTACACAAAGGTAGGTAAAGATGGTGTTGTATTCATGGAAGAGTCAGAAACTGAAGAGACTTACGTAGAGGTTGTTGATGGTGTACAGTTTGATTGTGGTATAACCTCAACGCATTTTGTTACAGATACTGAAAAACACGAAGCTATACTTGAAGAACCATTAGTTTTAATAGTAGGTAGCACAATACCTAACATACGTAAGATACAACCTATACTAGAACACGTTATAAACCACAAAAAAGAGTTACTTATAGTAGCAAATGTTGAACAACAGCTAAAATCAGCCCTTATGATGAACAAGGTAAAGGGTAATATTAAGGTAAACATTATAGATTTACCAGGTTTTGGTAAAACTAAACAAGATACAGTGCAAGATTTAGCGTTTTTAACCGGAGCAACGGTAATAAACGAAGAATTAGGTGATGATATGGATTTAATTACTGTTGACTGCCTTGGAAAAGCTAAAAAAGCTGTTACAAATGCTAAAAATACTGTAATAACTACTATAGACCTTGGTGAAGATTTATCTGATCGCATGGAAAACGTAAAAAAAGCTATAAAAAAAGAAAAAAATCCTTTTTTAAAGAAAAAATTACAAGATAGACTAGCTATGCTGTCTGGAAAAGTAGGTATGGTAAAAGTAGGTGCTGATTCTAAGGTAGAATTAAAAGAAAAGAAAGATAGAGTAGAAGATGCCATATATGCTACTAAGGCAGCGTTNAAAGAAGGTATAGTTCCAGGTGGTGGAGTTGCATTATTAAATGCTTCTCAAGAAATAACGCCAAACGGTTGGGGTGAAGAAATATTGTTAAGCGCTATAAAATCACCATATCACACTATATTAGATAATGCTGGTATAATTGAAGCTGTAGAACCTACTGATGGTAAAGGAATAGATGTAACAAATGGAAATATATGCGAAATGATTAAGAATGGCATTATAGATCCAGTACTTGTTACTAAGTCAGCACTTAAAAATGCAGTAAGTGTTGTAACTACTATTATATCTGCAGATTGTGTAATTTCAAACATGAGAACAGATGAAGGCAGTTAACCACTATATAGTAGTAGAAAAAATAAAAGAAGGTCCTAAAAAAGTTAGTGGTCTTATATTAACAGAAAATATAGACCAGGATAATAGGTATATAAAAGCTAAAGTTATATCTAAAGGAAACCTTGTAGAAGGAATAAAAGAACTAGATGTTGTTTACTACGATAAGCATGCTGGTCATGGAATACAACATGAAAATATATTATACTACGTTATCAAGTCTGGTGATGTAGTATTAATAGATTAAACCTAAACCACAACCCACAACCAAATAAACCTAAAACATAAAACAATTAATAAATTAAAAAAAAATTATGAAAGGAGAAACTTATATTTATGCTGCTAACGCTCTTGCGGGTGCAGATGATGGTGGTGTTTTCAAAGCATCACAGTTTATGTCAGCGGAAATTGTTAATCCTAGCTCAAGTAGAAAAAAGGTTGAGTTAAGATTTAAAGCTGGTAACAACGCTAAAAAAAACTCAGTAGTTACTTTAACTATACCTGCTGAATTAGGTACTACAACTGAATTAGTATTTAAAAACATATGCAAACAAATTTCTGGTTTGTTAAATAAAGCTAAGGGAAATATGTTTACTTTAGCAGACGAACCAGGAGGAGTTTATATGGCACCGTTTGAAGGCGTTGTAACAATTGATGACGAAAACTAATAAAAAATAAAACAATGAATAAAAATTTATACTTTACAATCGGTAGCGCTCCATCGGACGCTGCTGGTGATGCGTTAATGATAAACGCAGACTTATTTGTATGCATGAACCCAGTTACCTCAACTACTACTATTTTAAAGTTTTTAGATAGAGCTAACACTAGGGCTGCAAACACAACAATAACACTAACTCATGCTGAGGCAATGAACATAGAAGTTATAGAAGCTGTATCTGAAGCTATGGCTGGTGAACCGAGAGACGGTTTCATCGTAATCGCAGATGTAACTGGTGGAGAGTTTTGTAGTCCACACATTACTGGTTGCGCATTAACTCAATTATAAACTATTAAAAAGAAAAACAATGAGAAATACTAATTTATATTTTGGGTTAGCTGCTGCGCCTACACAGGCATTTTCAGATCACACTGCCCAAACGCTTCAATTAACATCAAGTGGTGTTGGAAGTTTTAATAATCCACTTCCTAAAGGTGTTAACTTTATAAAAAACGGAGGTTTAAAAGTAACTGTTGTTGCTAATAACCCTGGAACTGGTGCTGCTGATCAACAATTTGGTTCTGGTTACGGAACTGTTGAGATTGGTGATGTAGTTGACATTTCAAAAGCTTGTACTATCCACGCAACTAGTGGATTAATTACTATAGCAACTGCTGGTGAATTTGGTCATACTATAAGCTCCACTGGTACTGAAAATGATTTTACAGTAACAGCATTAAAGCCTTATGCTACAGGTCACGGTATAGTGTACAATTCTAGCAAACTAGTTGGTGTAGCTGTTTCAGGCGCTGCAACTACTGCTTTAAACTTTGTAGATTGTGCAGGTGACGAACATACTGCTGACACTATTACTATAACGCAAGGATCTAACAACAAGCAAAAAGACTTTATTGCAGCTTTAATGGATGTTGTAGCTGACGACAATAAAGTTTCAGGTTTAGTTGTTGTAAGAGACGACATGAGAGACATTAGTCTAGCAAATCATGCAAATCCCGCTACTGCTGTAGCTTAGTGAGATTAACCGCGCAAGACTTGCGTGAAATGAATATCCTAAAGTATTACAGGCTCACACGAAAGTGGGCTTGTAAGACTTACGGGATTTTAGACGCAGACTTAGAATTATTATTTTATCTAGATTGTGAAGGAAGATTCACACGAAACGATTTCATCAACGGTGCATATACATTTTCTTGGGATAAAGCAAGGTGGGACAGGCTTAGACAAGACGGATGGATAGACATCTGGCGACATAGAAATCGTACAACTATTAAATATAGTGTGTACAAGACATCGTATCGATGCAAACAACTAATTAACCGAATATACAGAATACTACTAGGAGAAGAAGATATGCCCACGTCAGAAAGAAGCGTATTCTATAACAATAAGTCATATACAGATAAAGTTTATAATAAAGCTATAGATGATATGATTAAAGACAAAAACAGATAATATCATGCCAAACTACATGAAAGATGGAAAAAAGAAAAAAGCTACTTATAAGAAAATGAAAGCAAAATCTAAAGCTAAAAAGAAAAAGTAATGCTAAGTAAAATATTATCTGGTGGCGCTGCCGATCTTGTAAGTAAGGTAGGAGGCGTTATAGACAACTTGCATACTTCAAAAGAAGAAAAACTAGCAGCTGAACTTAAAATCAAAGATATGATTATGAGTTATGAAGCTGAAATGCAAAAGCAAGTAACAGAAAGATGGAAGGTAGATATGAACTCAGATTCATGGCTAAGTAAAAATATAAGACCAATAGTTTTAGTATTTTTAGTTGTAGCAACAGTATTGTTAATATTTATCGATGCTGGAACTATAAGTTTTAAAGTACAAGACAAATGGACAGACTTATTACAACTAGTCTTAATAACAGTGATCGGTGCTTACTTCGGTGGTAGATCACTAGAAAAAGTAAAAAAATAAATGGCTAGACTGGGAAATTATCCTATAGATAGAACTCTATCAAGAACAGACAAGTTTCTAGGTACCAACGCTGACGGTACTACTAGGAATTTTACTGTTAATGGTGTTAGAGAGTTTTTTAGCCAAGACAGTTCTGCTGGTGCTTCTGACGAATTAAATTATAAATTTAAAGCTACAACAACAAACACTGTTGGTGTAATGTCTACAGGTGGCAACACAGAATTTAATAGTATAAGCACAATTAAAATTCACGAGAAAGCAAACGGATTAACATCATCTGTTTCTAGTTTTTTCAGTGAGTTTACAAGTAAAGACATAATCATTATAGATACTGAAAATCTAAACAATTACGGTGTTTACACAGTTACAGCTGTAAGCGCTGATACTAGTAATGATGGTCTTTATGATTTATCAATGATTTACAGGAGTGGTAATGGTTCTCTTGTTAATGACCAATTTTATTCAATTTTATTATTCGCTGGTGCACAAGATTTAAGTTTTGAGTTTGCACAAGCCTCAGCCGCTTCAACCTGGACAGTAAATCATAATCTAGGTAAGTTTCCTTCTGTAACAGTTAAATTAGCAGATGGTACTGTAGGACAAGCAGCTATATCACACACAAGCAAAAATACTTTAACAATAACATTCGGTGCAGATACCTCAGGTACAGCGTACATGAATTAATAAAAAAATAAAAACAAAACAATGGCAAACATTCAATTTTTAAATAATATTGATTTGGCACAAAATCAATTAGTAAATGCTAGGGTTCATGTAAACGGTACCGCTCCGGCTGGATCTGGCAAAGGGTCTATATGGCTCAATAGCTCAACAAACGAATTAAACTTCCACAATGGAACTGCGTTTGTTAGTGTTTTAGATGATACAACAATAGCTAATACACAAAACATATTTACATCATCATTTGTAGATTCTACTGACGACGTTATATTAAGATTAACAAAATCAGGAGCTTCTTCAGGAACGCAAGACGTTAAATTTGTAGCTGGTGGTAACGTAACGTTAACACCTTCTGGTACAAACTTAACTATTGCTTCTACTCAAAAAACTGATGCTACAATTAGAGGATTACTTTCGGCAAGCGGTGTATTATCTTATGATAATAGTACAGGTGCTTTTACTAGTTCCGCTCAAGCTAACGTTGATACTAACTTAGGTAAAACAACAGCGACTGGACAGATTACAATTACATCATCAACTGGTAATAATGTTGTAATTGGTGAAGCAACAGGTAGTATTGCTGGTTTAATGTCAACTACACATCACAATAAGTTAGACGGTATAGAGACTGGTGCAGATGTAAATAGAACAGATAGTGCAATAAAATCAAGTATTGGTACTGGTAACGGTAAGTTTGTGCCAGCACAAGGAACATCAGGGCACTTCTTAAAGCACGATGGTTCATTTGGATTACCTTCTTATACTACTAACACTACTACTGGTGCTCAAATGACAGAGGCAACTCTTAGATCAAAGTTAGGTAGTATAACAGAAAATGTTACTATTGGTGATGCTACAGATGTTCAAGTTACTATTGCTGGTAACTTAGTTGTATCAGGTACTACTACAACTGTTAACTCAACTACAGTAAATCTTAACGATCATAATATAGTGCTTGATAGTGGTAACAGTACATCAGCTGTTGTTAATGGCGCTGGTATTACANTNGANGGTGGTTCTGGTTCTGATGCAACATTTACATATAGAGCAAATACAGCTGTAAAAGCATTTGAATTAAAATTAGGTGAAGCTTACGAAAGTTTAAAAGTTGACAACCTAGAAGCCGCATCTCTTACTGTTACTGATTACAACTTGGTTGCAGCTGACATACCTAGTTTAGCAACAAGTAAAATAACATCAGGTGCATTCGCTGACGCTAGAATACCAAGCTTAGCAGCGTCTAAAATAACTAGTGGTTCATTTGCTGATGCTAGAATACCTAGTTTAAACACAAGCAAACTAACAGCTGGTACTTTAGGTGCTGCAAGAGGTGGTACTGGTATTACTAACTTTGCAAATTCAACGCATTTAAATTCTAATACAACAGCTTCTGATGTTAGTTTAGGAAACGTAACTAATGAATCTAAATCAACAATGTTTGCTTCACCGACATTTACAGGTACTGTTTCTGGTGTAACAAAAGCACACGTTGGCTTAGGCAATGTAACAAACGAAAGCAAAGCTACAATGTTCGCTGACGCTGCTTTAACTAGTAATCCAACAGCACCAACACAATCATCTGGTAATAACTCTACTAGAATAGCAACAACAGCGTTTGTATCAACTGCAACAGCTGGTATGGGTGTAGGTATTACTAAAAAGTTAACAGGTGTAAATAACCAATTAGCGTACACTATGACGCACAACTTTGGAACTCCACATGTTCTTACACAAGTATTACATTACGGCTCTAATGGAACAGAAGCAACTTATGATGTTGTGCACGTAAACGTAAGAAGAAGTAGTGACAACGCTGTTAGTGTTGTGTTTGGAAATACAACTGTTATTGGAGCAAATAAAGACTTCTTAGTTATGATGACTAAAATGCCAGACATATCTTAATTAACTTAATATAATCAAATAATGGCTATAGATTTTTTACAGCATGTTGATAATATTAGCCCAGCTGCACCTACAAACTTAGTAACATCTATTGTTAATGACACTATAAATGTAACATTCACAGCTTCAGCAACGGCAAATATAGACAGCTATTTAATATTCAGCTCAGTAGCTGGTGGAGATTATGGATTAATATCTATAATCCCACCCGCTGACTTTGCGGCTACAATGAGTATTATAGATAATTCATTTGATGTTCCTGGAACACAGGCTTATAGAGTTTATGCTGTAAAAAATGGTGTGTATAGCACACCGCTAACAGGGTCAAGAAGTTTTAGCGCTGGTACTGTCGAGATAACAACAATGAGTGTTGTAAATTTAAACAAAGCTTATTATGTGCAGTGGAACCCACCATCATCAAAAGGTAGGTTTGTTACTGCATATAATGTTTACAAGCATCAACATGCAACGCAGAGTAGTTTAGCAGAAGGATCTGCTAGTTTAGTTTACTCAGGGTTAAACACAAACTTTATGTATACGGTTAGTGGTAACAGTAGTGACTTTCATCAATTTTGGGTAACAACAACAATAGCATCATAATGGAAGAAAATTTAGATTACTGGAAAAACATAAGAGACCAAAGAATAGAGGATATAGCTTGTGAAACAACTATAGGTAATCCTGATAAAGAACTTATGAATATTTTAATTAGACAGCTGAAAGAAGCTGAGCAAAAAATAATAGAATTAAATGAGTAAGTTTAAACAAGAAATATTAGAAAGAGGTGATATTATTACTATAACAGGTGCTGTTCACTCAGAGGCTGACGCTAAAGTAATTGGCCCAGTTCAAAAAGGTGGTAGTGGTAACTGCTTAGTCTCAAGTGGTAGTGGAGAATATGATGGAGGTGATAGAGTAATTGGTTTTCACAATGGTTATGATATTGACGGAGACATATTAATAACTGTAGGTTGGGGTGATGGTTGTGCTGTAAGAAGATTAAATAACGATGGTTCCATGACAAGGTTATATTATGATAGTCATGCATTGTATAGAGACACATCATCAACATATAACCACATGCAGTCTGTGGCTATGGCTAAAGGTTGTAACAAAGCTGTTATAATGTCTTACAACGTTTATGGTTATTCTATTATAGACTACAGTGGTGCTGTTGATGGAACCTCAAATGGAGGCGCTGTAATTAGAGAAGACAGGCCAACACACACAAACCCTACAGACTTTGTTGACCCAACAAATGACAGGAGTAGTGGTTATCTTAGAAGAGCAGGTTATTGGTATGCTGGAGGTTTATGTGCAGCTGGTGAATGGATATATGGTTCTTCCCATGATGCAATACACTACAAGCAATACCCTAGAAGAAATTTAGCTACTGGAGCAGAGGAACTTGTTAGTGGAGTAACTGACAAAAGAACTGGGAGTGCAGATGAAGATAGAAATGGTTATAGAGCTTTTTTATCTTATGATGAAATAAATGATAGAATGTACTACTGGAATTACGATGGTAACGGAGGTTTTACAGTTATATATGACGCTTCAACATCTGATCCAAAACCAGTATGGTGTGATATGGAAGACACTGTATCAGGTTCTAACACTACATTTACTGCAAACGGTTATATGAGAGAGTCAGGATTGTTTGTTGCTGATCCAGTTAATTCACCTAATGTTGTTATAGCACCAGGTTACGACTACATATATGAAATAGATTATACTAATTGTTTAACTGGCGGTTTTCCAGATATAAAAAGAAGAGCTTATTTAAGAAACTGGACAGAAGGTATTGATTATAATGGTATAACCAGGTTTGGTACTAAGTTTCAAAAAACATCTGGTACTCCTATGGATAAAATGCCTGGCTACGCTAGTAATTGGGTACCACTTAGTGGTGATAGAGATTATGGTCGTGTTGATGGTGGGCATTTAGAATTAGGAACTTTTAAAGTATACTCAAGAAAACAATTAAGCAGTTATACAGAAGACCAAGCAAGCGTATATGGTGGTAGTGCAAGAGGTAGAAGTTGGCAGTCAAGCTATGGTGTTAACCCAGTGTTAATGTCTTCTGCTAATGGCACTAAATATTGGATACGTATGGGTTATGGATCAGATGGTCATGCTTTTAGAATATGGCCAGAAGCAACAAATCCAATAGAGTTAATAGGTAACTGGGAAATAATTTACGGAACATACGGGTTAGACAATAGTGCAAATATTGATATGTGTTTTATTGGTGGAGTTGCAGATGTAATAATACCATCAGGTTGCACATTTACTGTATATGTTAGTAACAACAATGGTAGTAACTGGGAAACATTTGACCANACNTCAGATCTTGCCCATGTGTTTTCTACATCAGGCACACAGTTAAGAGTAAAGCTATCCGCAACAGGACACCCTAATAAATCTCCATTTATACAACAAGCAAATTTAGTAGCAGATTTTGGCTCAATGCACGATGCAGCGAAAGACGCAAACATTAAATATAAAGTAACTAGAAAACGACTAAGATAATATGAGTACAACGGTAACAGGTTCAAAAAGACATCTTAACATTAATGCAGACGAGTTTGCAGGTGATTTAAATGGTACTGTAAATACAGCTACTACCGCTACCACTCAATCTACTAGTGACAATAGCACTAAAGTAGCTACTACTGCATTTGTTAAAGCTCAGGGCTATGGCACTTCAAACTTAGCATTAGGTACTACATCTACAACGGCTTTAGCGGGTAATACTTCGCTACTACAAATAGGTACTACAAGTACAACAGCAATGGCCGGTAATACTTCAATACCTTCTATAAGTGGTTTACTACCTTTAGCTGGTGGAACAATGTCTGGTGCTATTGCAATGGGTAATCAAAATATTACTGGTGCAAATAATATCACGGCAGCGTCATTAAGATGTTCAAACATAGTAACAAACAAAGTTGTTAAATTTGACGGAACACAATTAAATGATGCTAATATTACCGATACTGGATCTTTAATTACTTTAGGTAGCAATACTGTTGTTAGTGGTGAACTAGAAGCCACAAGTCTAGATATAAACGGTAATGCTGCTATAGACGGAAACTTATCTGGAACTAACAATATTATTTACGGAGCAAACGCCACAGGTACTAAGTCAATAAGTGGTACAACTCTAGATGCTGCGGCTATGTTAAAAAGTGGTTTTTACAGGGTTAGCAATAGTGGTTCTACAATTCCAAACTCTACCAGTGTAAACTTTTTAATGCACACTTCTTATGATAGTGTTACTAACCAAGCTGGTTTTGACTTAGCTGCAAATGATTCAACAACAAGTCAGTTTTATTTAAGACCTGCAACTGGTGGTGGAAAAGGAGCTTGGCAGACAATAATTACAGATGTTGGTACACAAACAATATCAGGTGCTAAAACTTTTAGCGGACAAATAACAACTGGTTATGGTGTTAACTTTACTAATGGTAGTACTAACTTTTTATTATATAATAATCCTAATGAAAATGTATTATATATGAGAGACACTACCAATGGAGCTATGGTTACCACTTGGGGAGTTAATGGTTTTTCAGTTACCGGTGATTTAAATGTAAATGGTGGAGATATTACACTTGGAGGAACCGGTAGAATACAAGGAATAGACACGGTTACTGATAGTACAGATGCAGCATCAAAAGCTTATGTTGATCTTCAAGTATCAAACTTAGTAGATTCAGCACCTGGTACGTTAAATACACTAAACGAGTTAGCTGATGCTTTAGGTGATGACGCCGCTTTCTCAACAACAGTAAGTACAGCTTTAGGCAATAGAGTTAGGGTAGATACAGCTAGTCAAGGTTTAAGCACTACTGAAAAATCAAACGCTAGAACAAATATAGGTGCTCAAGTAGCTGGCACTTACTCTACAGCTACTGGTGTAGCAAACAACGCTGACGTTACTCCATCATGGGTACCGGCAAATGATCCAAGTTATTTAACAAGTTTAAGTGGAGCTGTACTAACTACAGGTAATCAAAGTGTATCTGGTACTAAATCATTTACTGGCACACCTGTTTTTCACGGCGCAACTTATTGGCAAGTTTCAAGTAGTGATTACGCTATTCAAAGGGCAGATGCTAGAGATGATGGAACTAATTATTCTAGGTTACATTGGTATGGTACAAAGGACGATGGTACTACATCAAACTTTAGACACGCTTGGTACGATGGTGGATCATATGTAAACGTAACAGCTGCTAGTGGTACCGTTACTTTTGGTGGCGCTATAACATCTACAGGTCAAATTACTGGTACGGAGCTAGAAGGTACAAGTCTAGACATAAANGGTGCTGCTAACATATCAGGAGATTTAACAATAACTGGTGCTATTCTAAACAATATAGAAAATGGTAGTTTAGATCTTTATGGNGGAGCNGATGCTACAAATGATGCGCATATAAAATTATATGGAAACAATTCACAATGGGCATCTATAGTTATGGATCATGGTTATGATGCTACAAACAGTAAGTTTATAGTAAACCAAGGTGGTACAGAGAGATTTAAAATACAAAACAACGTAGCTTATTTCTCAGGCAATGCTGATATATCAGGGACATTAAAAATAAATAGTGTTTACACAGCTAATACAGATGCAAATGATTTACAAATAGGTAGCACAAACACAGGTAATGGTGGTTTAAGTATTATAACTGGTAACACTAACACTGGTGGTATATTTTTTGGTGATAATGACAACAATGATGCTGGGCGTATAAAGTATATACATTCTAGCAACAGTTTGTTATTTGATACCAATAGAACTAATGCTTTAACTATTGACTCTTCACAAAATGCAACTTTTGCAGGTAGCGTGCATTGGGACTTAAGTTCTGGAGAATACTCTGGAGATCCAAGAGCACTTGTTACTGGTTATAGTGGTAGTCAATATGGTGGAATAGGTTATAATATTGCTTTTAACTCAGATGGAACTCATCAAAGAGCATTTAATGATATTCCTACATGGATTAATTTTCACAATGGTATAGTTCTTTATGCTTCTGCGGCTGGAAGTGCAGGTTCAACTATTGCTTGGACTGAAATTTTAGAAGCACAAACAGATGCTTTTCAATATAAGGGGCAAGATATATACCATACTGGTAACCTACCTACAATACCATCAGGTAATCAAATTGTAGACTGGACAGAAGCAAACGCAGGAACAATACACACAAGTAATTATATTGAAAACGTTGATTATGAGTTACCAAAAGCCGCTGCAAACACTCTTGGTGGTATTAAAGTTGGTGGTAATTTAAGTATTTCAGCTACAGGAGTTTTATCTGCTGCTGATACTAATACTGTTTACACTCACCCAACAACCGCTGGTAATAAACATATACCATCAGGTGGTGGTAGTGGTCAGTTTTTAAAATACTCATCAAGTGGTACAGCTGTTTGGGCAACACCTTCTTATATATCTAATACTGATACAGTTGATATGGGTAGTGGTTTTATAGTTGCAAACAACGGTGGAACTAGTCAATTTACAATTGTTGAAGATAATGCTTTAAGATTTGCAGGGACTGGAGCAACAACTGTAGCTTTTAATTCTACAACTAAAAAAGTAACAATTGATTCTCCAGCTGAAACTTATACTGCTCACGAGAGTATAACACAAGCAACGTCAAACTTAAACAATTCAGGTAGAACTTATATACAAGATATAACTTTAGATAGTAATGGTCACGTTACCGGCGTTGCAACAGCTACTGAAACAGTAACAGACACAAATACAACATACAGTACAGCGACAAGTTCTGCATTAGGTTTAGTTAAAATAGGTTATAGTGAAAATGGTAAAAACTATCCAGTAGAATTATCTTCTGGTAAAATGTATGTTAATGTACCTTGGAGTAACACGCAGACAGCTAACACTTTTAGAACTATAGAAGTTGATAGCAACGGTAATGGTAGTGCTGATTACACTTTAGGAAGTACTGAAACATTAAGATTTTCAAAAGGTAGTAACATAAGTTTAGACGAATCAAATGGTGTTGTTGAAATAGCAGCTACGAATACAACTTATAGTGTTGGTGATGGTGGTTTAACGCAAAATAACTTTACAAACGCCGATCATACTAAATTAGACGGTATTACGACAGGCGCAACGGCAAATTCATCTGATGCTACGTTAAAAGCTAGAGCAAACCACACTGGTACGCAAGCTGCTAGCACAATATCAGACTTTGACACTGAAGTTGCAAATAACTCAGCTGTAACTGCAAACACAGCTAAAACATCTAACATAGTACAAACATCAGTAACAGGTTCTTCTGGTTCTTGTACAGGTAACGCAGCAACTGCAACTAAAATAGCAAGCATAACAAACACTAATATAGTTCAACTAGCAACCACTACAACTCAAACAGGTACTAAAACTTTTAGTGGTGTTATTGATATAACAAACACAACAGCTTCATCTAATGCTTCTGGTGATACTGGAGCTTTAAGATGTGAGGGTGGTGCAAGTATTGCTGGTAAAATATATGCAGGTTCTACAATAACAGGTTCTGCAGATGTAATAGCTTTTTCTGATAGAAAATTAAAAGACAATATAGAAACTTTAGATGGTAAAAAAGTTTTAGACATGAGAGGTGTTAGCTTTACTAGAAAAGATACTGGAGCAGAAAGCTCAGGTGTTATAGCTCAAGAAATACAAAAGGTTGCGCCAGAACTAGTACATGATACTGAAGGTACTTTAGGTGTTGCTTATGGTAACTTAGTAGGTTATCTGATAGAAGCTGTTAAAGATCAACAAAAACAAATAGATGAACTAAAAGAGATTATCAATGGCTATTCCAAGTAGTGGTGCAATAAGTCTTGCTGGTATTAGAGCTGAGTTAGCAACTAATACATATAACGCTAGCGCTACAACAACCACTAGTTTAGAAGATTGCTCTGATGGAACTGTAGCAACTATTAATACAGCTAACGCCTCTAGTGATAGACCTGACGGTAGTACACCGCATGCAATGTCTGAATTTTATGCTTACGATCATGATGCCGCAGCTGCATTTGCTGATAATAAAAGTTTTGACTTTGATGGTGCTAACGATCGATTAGAAGGGTCTGGTGGTCTTGCACAACAATTTATTGGAGGAGCATCAACAGCTGGTGCTGGTTCTGTTAGCGTTTGGGTTAAGCTAGATTCAATGTCTGGTAATGGGTTTATATTTCAATTAAGTCCTGAAGAAGGCACTACAAATCTAGTATTACTTCTTTGGAATAACGCTGCTGGTAGAATAAGAGGTAATATTAAAGTATCTAATGTTACAAATGTTGTTAACTCTCAAGCTGGTTTAGAAAACGATGGCAACTGGCATCATGTAGCTTTTACTTGGGAGTATGGATCTAAAACAGCGGCTAACAATGAAACTAAATTATACATAGATGCTTCGCTCAAAGATACAGATGCTATAGGTAACACATGGAATGATGGAAATGGCCCTGCAGTTGTAGGTTTTGGTAGAAATCACCCTCCAGGCAACACAAACCCTTTTAATGGTCACATGAACGATATAGCTTTGTTTAATGATAAACTAACAGCTTCTGAAATTACATCTATATACAATTCAGGAACACCAAAAGACGAAAGCGGTCATTCTGGTTTAATATCTTATTACACTATGGAAAATTATAGTGATAATGACACAACGTTGGCTGATGACTCTAGCAACTCTTACAGCTTAACAATAACTAATAGCACTAACATAGATAGTTCAGACACTCCATAATATGGCAAGAAAATATGTAATAATAACAAGTGGTGATGTAAGCTCAGTAGATTTTTCTCAAGTAGAAGAGACTTCTGCAGAAACATTAAGGTGGAACAACGATAAAACAAAAACATTTGTTAAGTATACTGGTGACAAACCATCGTTTTTAAATGGTAAGACTGAGTATACTATTGATGAACTATTAGCAATACTATATGTTGTTGATGGAGAGTGGTATGTAGAAGACGAAGAATAAGTTAACAGACGATTAAAACAATAGCACCTTAAAACAAACTTAAAGCGTGTAATAATATAAATATAAAAAAATAAACAAATGGGAATAAATTCAACAGAAGTCTCTTACGGCTTTGGACAACTAGGTAGTGTGTTTAGCGATACTACGACTACACCTATGGTACCACCGGCTGGTAAGGTATTTGTAGCTATTCATTTTTTAGAAGCAACAACACTTGCAACGTCTGGTGGTTTAGTTGCAGATAATTCTACTGATATAGAATTTGCTGGTACTATATTTGCTAGAGATGCAAACGGTACTAGACGACGCTGCTCATGACGAGCCAACTGCAACTGCAGATTTAGGACAAGGAGGTACAGTTATCGATGTAAGTAACA
>JGI24006J15134_10001187_pt1 | contig 15016 bp, 22 predicted proteins | sample LinPmetageLP53_FD_15134 | JGI IMG/M metagenome (IMG submission 15134)
ACATCACCTATATCTGCTGCAAGTGCTGCTTCAAGCATTCTAATTTACTGCCATTTTAAATTCACCTGAACGATAGGTGTCTTGCTTTAACTTCCCGTCTCCCAGATTTTTTAATAAGGCTATAGCTTGGATATACATACTATTATATAAGTCCACCATATCAGGTTCGCCTTTCATAAACCGTATAGCTTCTACCAAAGCCCCGTTTAGTAGCGCGGAATCAAAATTCTCACTTAACCAAGGAAGAGTACTAGCGGTTACAATCGACTCAGGATATCTCCCATAATGAAGTTCCATAGAGTAATTACTGTTAGGGGTAGGCCCAACAATAAACGTAGAGTCGTCAAAAATAGCGTAATATTTAGGGGTTCCTGTAGAAGTGGGAGCGGGGTACGCTTCTCGTATAAAATTTACATCCTTATTCACAAGATACGTATAAGCCCCATCAGAATCTATTACCGCCAGACTATAGGGGTAAAGAAAATCTGAAGGTACTTCAAGGTAAGCATTGCTGCTAGTTACTGCCCCAGTTACGTTTCTACGAAGTGCAGGAAGATGTACAGAACTATATATCTTCTGTTCTGCCTGTTGGGTAAACATAGCGAGTTGGTCGCTCGTGAATGAGGTCTCACAAATGTCTTCTATGTTCGCCGTTAACTGGGCGTAGGTCATGCTCATGCCATAGGCCCACGCGCCATCGTACCTTTAGTTGCAGCCCCTGCACCGCGCATTTTAATTCCAGAGGTTTTAACTCCGCTCGTACTAGGTTTAGGTGCGCCTTTTACAGGCTGTACTCCTTTACTCTTCTCAACCTTAACTTCGTTCATCCCAAATACGTCCATTCTATACTCCTATGAAGTAGTTACTGTTACCGTGCCTACAACTCCTGTTCCAACTAAATCGTTAGGAGTCAAACCATATGTGTCTCGTCCTACACCTACAGGGTTCCACCCCCATTGCGTATCTCTACTTTCCACCAACCCCCCGATATCCGAACGAGGATCTCGTATTGCTTGAGGGTCATTAACAGGAAACTCACCTAATTTCAACTGCGGCTGATCCGGGTTCCAACATTCTGGACACGCTTTTATATGTGTATTCTGCCCTTTACGAGTTAAATCTTTAAGTTGCCTTAGTTTATACTGGAACCCACAAACATCACATATACCTAATGCTTTCTTAGCCGATGCAAAACGATTCGCCACAACTACACATACCCTATACGTGGTACAAAACGAGCAGAAGTTTTCTCTCTATCCTCCCCTGCAGCTAAATTAAACTGCTCTTCATATATTTCTTTCAACATACCTATACGAGGGGCTAATTCAGGGTCTTTTTGCGCTATATAATAAGCTAACCCCGCCATTAAACATGGTAGGAATCTAAAATTCATATCCGCAGTTTCTGCTCCGTTACCTGCATCTTGTATACGGCGCATACGCCAATAATAAAATGTATACCCACTTTTGTCTGGTACAGGCCATACATTAATAGTAGGAGTTGTACTAAGGCGTTCTACCCAAACTTGAATTGGTCTACCTTGTGATAACTTATTAGGAATAGAAGAGTAAGTGCTGACGCTAATACGACTTATCGTAAGGTCTTGTTGGCTAGTAGCGTTACCTGAATCCGTACGAACAACGTGCTCTAACAGATCAACTGTATCAGCAGGGAGGTCATACGCGGAGGTTCCTTCGACTAATGTGACTGAACCTTGGTCTATTGTCCATAAATTTATCCCTCTGTTCTGCCATTCAATAGTCAACAGATTCATTGACCTACGAGCAGTCCGTAAATCATACCCCGAACGCATCTCTCGCCCAGCGCGTTCCCACGCTTCTTCAGCGATTTCAGTAAAATCAGGGTTAAACGAGGTTGTACCCGACGTAGCCATCTACTTCTTCTTAGTCGCTTTTTTAGTGGGTTGTAATTCTTCTAACTGGGCTTTCGCTTCTTCTTCACCCATAAGTTCAGTATTTACAATAGTGTAAGACCCATCTTCTTCTTTAGTACCAATCTGGAACACAGGTGTACCGTCTGCAAAAGCTCCGTTTTGAATTACTTCTAACTTATCCATACCATTCTCCATTAAACGTACCGAGTTTTTTTCCTGCGGTTCTCCATTACACAACCACATCCTTTATGGTTCTTCCGCACTTGATCTCCTTTTTTAAACTTAACAACTGCTTTTGGAGTATTTTTAACCACTGTTTTATTCGATTTCTTCTTTTTCTTTGCAGTAGAAGCCCTTTCTGATTGGCTTAAAGACCTAGCTTTTGCCAAAGGTAAACATCTATCAGGCTTCTTTTTGTTCTTAGAAGTACCGCATTCTCCTTTAATCTTACCGTCCGTACCAATACGAACCCATTTTTGATCTCGCCATTTCTTTAAAGCTCCCATCTAAGCCTTCTTTTTCTTCTTACCTTTACCGTACTTAGGGTCTTTACAATATTTAGATGCTGCCATATTCGCATAAGCAGAGGGGTATGTGTCGAAGGTTTTTTTAGCCCAAGCTTTACCTGCGTCACATATAGTCCCACCAGTTTTATAGTATTTTCGCATTATCTCATTTGACAGGGGCGTGTGCCTTTGCTTTCAATACCTGCACCGCGCATTTTACTNCTTTTCACCGTTTTCCCTACCTTATAACCTTTGACTTCCTTACCATGCTTGTAAGGTTTTTCAGCCATAGCCATACCGCCGCCCATCATCTTCTTAGGNTTTTTCTTTTTGCCCTTCTCTATACGATCTTCTACTCTTCCTACTCTCTTCTTTAGACGACTTTGCCTACCTTCACTTTCAGACGCTTTAAGACGTTTTTTCAACCTTGCAAGTCTACGTTGCCGAAAAGTGCTTTTACCTTTTTTAGTGGGTTGTAATTCTTCGCGCATTTTTTCTTCGGCTGCTTTCGTATCAGTGCCTATTTGTTGTACAGCAAGGAGGTCTTTAAGTGTTTTGCCCCCTTTGCCACTTGTTTTTTTAGCTACAGGCCCATCAATCTTAGGTTCAGCTACAGGCCCATCAATCTTAGGTTTAGCTATCTTGACGTTACGGTTTACTGTAGGGGCTTTACCCTTGGCAGAAAATGTTGGACCTACATTAGCTCTAGGAGCTTTAACTGTATTACTAGGTGGGCTTGCTGGTCTTGCATAACTAGGTCTTGTTTCGTCTGACACTGTTACTTTAGGAGTTCGCGTTTTACTAGCAGGATTCTTTCTGTTAGCGTTTGCTTTTCTTTCCGCAGCAGTCATAGTTTTGGGATTAAGCTGTTTAGAAGAATCCCCTCTTTCACGATTCAACTTTGTACCTTTAAGATCACTCGTAGGTCTACGTTTAGCCGCTGCTTCTTCCCTTCGCGCACGTTCTAACTTTTGCGAAGCGGAGTCGCCTTCTGTACCAAACAAAGCCTTACCAGCTTTTTTTACAGCCCCACTCGCTTTTTGTAGGTCTTGCTCCCCATAGTTTGTACCCTCTTCCCTTCTCCTGCGTTCTAATCTTTCTGATGCTGATTCTCTAGCCATTATGTTCTCCTTAACACTTCCAACGTTTTCGGGCTTGTCTTAATCTTGAGTTTGGATCTTTAGCTGCTTTAGGGAATTGCTTCATTTGTCCAGCAGATCTGGCGCAATAAGATTTCCTTCTAGTTGCTCGTTTGCCTTTCGGTTTGTCTTCCGTTACAGCGGTTTTTAACTTACTTCCGGGATTTTTCCTTCGGTAAGATTTAACCCCTGCTTCAGTCATTCCCGCCCCACTTTCAGTAGACCTAAAGTTCTTTTTGTTCCTAGCGGGCATATCGTCTGCTTTACGTACTATGCTTCCAGTCTTATAATAACGCCGCATTTTTCTAAGCGTGGAATACTGTCATCGTAAGAAAAGTTGATACTGTGTACTGAATGTAAATCCCATCAGTAAACAAAACTCCCTCTTCTGGTATAACTACATCCCTCGTCGCATCGGCATCACTAACCGAACTAATCTTCATTAAACTAGTTCCAGTAGGAGAAGAGTTTAAAAAGTCTACGGTTCCAGCAGTTGCTGTACTCGTTAAAAAAGACCCTTTTAACCTAGCTCTCCCTGCGTAAACAACATCAGCAGCAGAAGCGTTAACCCCCGCTGAGACGTTACCCGCAGGATTACCTACTGCGGAAATACCAGATACTGTTAGAAAATATTTGGACCCAGTAGCTGTGTCAGCATTAGCCCCTGTGATTGACTCGGTTTGAGCGTCACTATTTACATCAGTACCAGTAACCGTAAAAGAAATTCCCGAATCATCCCCAGCAGAGAGGATAGTAACTACCCTTCCGTGACTGAGCGCAACAGCCCCGCCAGAAGCTAACGCACCACCTATTGTAAGTGCTGCGTTATTACCAACTGACGCTGCTACGGATATCCCATCGGCGTCCAAGGCTACTGTGTCTGCGGTGGTTGTTACCGCAATTACATCAGACATACCCATATGGTTCTCCTATCTTAGATAATACCCGTAAGGTTAATTAACGAATAATCGGTAGTTACATTCACAATCATTACCGTACCAATGACTTGTATAACATCTCCTGCGGCTGGGCCAACAGCACCGGCAGCACCTAGTGGTACTGCGTGATTACCTACAACCAGAGTTCCTGAAGTTAATATTGTAGCTGGGCCTGAAACAGAAAACCAACCATAAGCACTAGCTGCCATATCAACAACTGTTACACCTAGTGTAGCACCTGTAGTTGTCGCGGCTTGGACAATTTGAGCACTACGAGGGTCAGGAATTAAAGTTATTCTTGAGCTTGTAGTTATTGCTGTTGCCAAATCATCGTAGCAAGTAATTACGATTGAAGGGTCTGCTGAGTGATCGTGTGCTGGGTTAGACTCTATCCGAAGCATTTGGCCTTCGCCAGCAGCGTCGTTTACATACAGGTACCCACCCGCGTATTGATTAAGCGTTATGTCAGTACCAGCGGTTTCAACCGATATTGCAGTTTCACCAGCAGCTACACCAGCCGTAGGTGTCAAGTCGAAGTGATGTGCGATTGATGCAGCGTGAGTTACACATTTACCCGCTGTTACAGCGACTGCGGCTAGTCTACCATAAGCATAAACAGTATTACCGTAAAGCAATCTGCTGCCTAATGGGAATAATTGAGTAAGTCCTGAAGTGAATGGGTCTACTGTGCCGTATTGGCTCCCGCCTTTACCTACGATAGAATCGGCTGGTCCATACCCTGTTGCTGCTGCATATTGAATATGCCCACCATCATCAGTATAGATATTACCATCGGCGTTGATTACCAGACCATCTGTTACCGCGCCTGTTGTTGAATTTATATCAATGGTTTTGAAACCATTTTCTGAACGGACTGCACCATTAAAAGTAGTATTCGCCATTAGGCTTTCCTCCTTACGAAAGGTTTTTGCCCTAGAGTCTTCGTAAGCGTCTGCTGGGACAGTCGCTAGGGCTGTTATTTTCCCAGAATTTACCTGATCTTATAACAAAAAAAAGGGGGTAACAAGTACCCCCATCTTCGATTTGCGTATTACGCTCCGGGCGATCCATAAATTCCGAGTGGATCACTTACCCCGAACGAGTACCGCTCTCTGGCCTTATAGCGACTATTGCCCGTATCAAAGTCAGCATCCATAGATGTAGACATTGGTGTACGAGTAAAGTGCTTCAAGCCATTGGGTACATCAGTCATAACGAACCAAGCATCCGTGTCGGTAAGATAATGGTTGATCGCATAACCTTCTGGGATCGATCCATTATTACGCATCGCGTTGATGTCGTTGTCTGCTGTACTAACCCGACCCTCAGTTTCCAACAACCGCGTTGCAACGAATTGCAGTGCAGATGGGACAATGAGTTTCTTAGGTCGAGCAGCGATTAGAAGGCCGCGTTCGTCAGTCCATCCACCTATGTCGATAACAGCCGCTTCCAAGGAAGTTTCGTTAAGGTCAGCAGCGGTGCTAGGACGGTTAGAATTTGTACCTCCAGATACTAGGGGGTGAGAAGTGGAACACAAAGTCTGACCATCACCATAGGTAGTACCAGAAGCAAAGGCGTTGTTCAAAATTGAAGCACCTTTTACTTGCTTGGTATACGCCATAGCGCGAGCCAAAGCTTTAGTGTAACGAGACGATAGTGAGTCATAAAGGTTATCTTCGATAGCCTCTTCTGTAACACTAAAGCCCATTGCCACAGTCTCGTGGTTGTACCTAGCAGTCCATGCTTCTTGCGCATTGTCATATTCGATGGCAGAGCCTTCGTTTTTAACAGGCGCGGCTGAGAAGCCCGACAGCTTGGTTTCTTCTTCAAAAGAACGGTCAGAAGATTCTGATTCAAAAATCTCCGTATGCTCTTCCCCATATTTAGCGTACTCCATACCAAACAAAGCGTTCAGTCCGGGTAGGAGTTCTTTTAGCAGTTGGGCGCGTGAAATAGCCATAAATTACTCCTATACGCCAGTAGCGTTGTAATACTGATGCATACCAAAGTTCCACTTAACGATGAACTCTACATAAGTATCATCAGCGGTCTTGGTATCTTCAACTACGTCAACTACACGCAAAGGAAGCGTATTAGTTGTTGCGGCGGAAGCTCCAAGCATTGCAACTTTGGAATCACCCGTAACACTTGATCCAGTATTCTGGACAAGAGGTGCGTTATTGTTAACGATTGTACGTCCATAACCCGCTACAGTCGTGCCTGATGATACCGCAACTACTTTAAATAGTGCGTCAGGGTCATCTAACACATAAGCCATAATATCACTTGCAACAGTGCTTGCAGGATAAGATTGCTTAAATGTCACTTGACTTGTAGAAGGATCAGTGTACGTAACACCAAGAAAAACCCCAATAGGAGTGGCGGCGGTAGTGCCGGTATCTATCTGTATAGTGCCATCACTTGCGTACTTAACAACATCACCATAAAAAATAGCAGTGCCGTAGTTAGAAGCGATTTTCAACTGACGAGTAGACCCAGAAAAACCTTGCCCACCGATTAAATTAACCGGCTTTAGTCCATAAGGAGCATCAATGGTAGGATATGCCATGATATAACCTCAAATTAATATTTAATTACCTTTTCCAAAAGTGGTCTTCGATTGCCTATCATTAAATAAAGGCATACGAGGATCATTTTCTCGCATTAGGTTGTTGTCCACAGAATCCATCTGGGACTTGGTTTGAGTCGTATAGTAATCTGTACGCTCCTGAACCAATTCACTTGGAGCCTTGCAAAGCATTAGCCCCCCAATCACAACATTTTCTGCAAAACGTTCTTGTTCTACAGTAACCATCGTAATTTCTGGGTGGTCTTTTGCTAAACATGGGTCCCAACCCTCACGCATTTTAGAAGACACATTAGTAGCATCAACTAGACCTTGTGTACTTACACGAACCCAATGAAAATCATATCCTTCTTGGGGAATAGGTGATGGTAACGTCTCTGGACGCTGCCACGATCTTTTCCGAACATCCTTTTCACGGGTGGTCTGTTCACGATTTAGTCTATTCTCAGCCATTTTGTCTCCTTTCTTCAAGTGCAGCCTGTTTGGCGTATTCTTCTAATGGTACTCCAAGCCTATTGGCAAGAGCCACTTGTGTTTGCGTTAGTCTCACCTTTTTAGGGGCTGTGCTCCGCGTAGCGGGGGCAACCACATTAGATCGTCGCTTCGGTTTTTCCGGTTCCTCTTCCTGAAAATAATCAGGAAACACTTTACGCATACGAGAATCAATAGTCTCGTAGTATTCGTCACTCCGGGGATTAACCCCTCCGTTTACAAGTTTAGTATGTAACCCATATGCAAACCCCCGCATTTCGTCATCTGATTTAAACCAAGGATTGGCTTCTTGCCATGCTTCGGCTTTTACATCAACTTCAACCTGCGGAGGGTTGTTTGATCCATCCATTTGTACAGGAGTTTCTTCTTCCTGTAAAGACGGTATTTCAAAGTTATCTAGCTTATCTGCTTTAATTTTAGCGTTAGTTAGTCCTTCTTGAGCTTCAACAACAGCCTCTGTGTCACCAGCTTCATAAGCTGTTCGATACGCTTGTCTTTGCGCGTCTAATTCTACTGTTACGTTCTTCTTCGCCTGATCTAATAATGCTTCTTGGTTTTTATTAACACTGCCTTTTAACTGCCTGTTTTCTTCCAAAACTTGTTGAGTATAACGTTCAAGTTCATCTTTCTCCCGTTGAGCTGATTCTTTAGCGCGGCGTTGGTCGTGATAACCTTTGTTGAAATGTTTAATCCGGTTACGAACTTTTTCAGAATATTGTTCTAGTTCTTCATCGGTAACATCTGGTGGAGGTTCTGAAACTTTTCTGTTTCGGTCTGCTTTAGGGGTATCATCTACTACCTCTATATCCAGTTCGTCTTCAACTACCTTTTCAGTTTTGGTTTCTGGGGTTTTCCCAGAAAGGTCTATTTCAACAGCCCCAGAATCTTCTATTTCTATTTCTGTACTAGGTGATTCTTCTTGATCGTCTGGAAATGTGTATTCTACTTTTTGAAACGCCATGTTTTACTCCTTAAGCTCTTTGTATACCACTAGGATCAGCTACTACCGCTTCGACTGAATCATCATTCATTAAACGGTATTCTTGACCATTAATGGTAAACCTTGTGCCTGTATTAGCGCGAAACATAACATAATCGCCTTCTTTACACCACGCCCCAGTAGGGAATCTTTCTGGATCAGAATAAGCTTGTTCGCCTAACTCTAATACAAGTCCTATTATCGACATAATATGTTCTTGGTGTTTAATTGTATTTGTCTTTAGCAGCTCTGTACCGTCAAAAGTTTCTTCAACGGTAGGTAGTGCTATTAACACTCTGTACCCTACGGGTTTCGGTAACTGCGCTTCAAAACTTTCTTCAGTGATCCCTACTACTTCTGCTACTTTAGTCATTGTCATCTTCCATATAATTGCGCGAGAGGTCTTCTACGTATCGTTTGCTAGTTTCGAGACCCCGAACCAAACCAGCAAGTTCTCTATATTCTGAGTAATCTTTAGCAGACCCCCCGGATAGAAAATCTTTTGCGGATGAAATATCTTCATCGATTTTTTCTTTCAATACCTCAAAGACGGTTTTAGCCATAGATTATTTGTCCCTCTTGTTTTCAGTCGCTGCTTTAACTAAATCTAATTCAGACTTAGCATTGTCTCTACGCCTTTCAGCCGCCATCTTCACTCCTGATTTTTTAGCATCAATGACTAGCTCTTCCCGATCCAACTTAAGCTGCTCCATACCTATTGCCACTTCTGCTTCATCTTTCTTAGACTTTCTTTCAAGCTCTGCGGCTTTTAGTTGCGCGTCTGTCTGATCTTTCTGCGTTTTACGTTGCACTTCTTGACCTTTAAGTTGTAGCTCCGCTTGTTGCATTTGAACTACAGGGTCTTGCTGTTGCTGTTGCGCTTGTTTTTGTGCGGCTTCCTGCTGATGCGCTTGAGTTAACTGTTTTCCTGCATCCGCTACAAGCCTCGCTAAATTAACTTCTATATTTTCAGGCATTTCTTCATTAGGCGCAGGTAATGGCACACCAAGTTTTTCTTCTATCTGTTTACGGTAGTTAAACCCAAGATGTTCTGCGATATGCGCTTGTAGCGAAGCCATAATCTGTTGCGCTTGTGGGTTTTGTCCTATGGTCTGAGCAATCATAGGATCTTGCATAAACGACGTATGCGTAGCGATATGAGCTTCGTGGTCTTGGTAGATGAACGCTTTCATTGGTTTACCGATCAGCGCATCCATATTTTCACTCACAGGATCTGCTGGAGTCGCATCGTCTTCTGTGGGCACTAACTTATCCGCGTTCTTAACCCCTAGCACCTCAATCATCTGTCTGTGTAACTGCGGTAGATCATATATTTGGGGCGCAGATTGAGACATTTGTAGGACAGCTTGGTACTGAACTACCCGTTGCGCCATTGTCGAACTATTAGGATCACTAACAGGAATGACATCCACCATCGCGTAGTCAGCTTGCCGTGCAGTAACTTCTCCACGTACTGGCTCATACCCATACTCTGCGGGGGCATACTCCTCCATCAATCTTTTTAAGAGTTTAAACTCTTGTTTCATTGCGTAGTGGACTCGTGCCTGTACTGCGGCCATAGGCTTAAGAGTTCGTTCTAGTAGAGCTAAAGTTGTACCTACAGGTGCATTAGCTGACATATCCGAAATATTCATGTCGCTAACCGCCCCTAACCGCCTACCCTCTGTGGTAATTTGATTAAGTAACGCTAACAAAGTCTGACTTGGCTCCCCATAAGGAAGTGGCATGATGTTGTCACGTATACTTCCTGACGGGACATCTACGTCTTTAAACTCCCCCGGCTCTATCGGGGTGTCGTCCCCTTTAATACGTAACCCACGAGCTTTCAAACCCCCCGGAAGATTAGAAAGAGTCCCTGCGTCTACAAGCTGCCGTATAATAGACGTTCCAGCTTTAGCGTATCCCCCTATTATATGTATTAACCCAAGTCCATAGAAACCAAATCCGGGGACGTAGACATAGTGAACAAAGTGCTGACGTTTGAGTGTTAACTTATCATCAGGCTCCCAGTTTCTACGGATAGCCAGAACCTCACTTGTACCACGTTCTATGGTAACTACATAAGGCTTCGCTATCTCGTCTTCTGCTTCTTCTAGTCCTTCTATAATTAAATCTGCGTGTATTTCATAGACCGCATACCGATCATCATCTGTTATAGAAAAACCCCCTTCTTCGGCTTTACGTTCCTCTATGTCGGTATGAAACGGTTGTGGTTCTCCAAGCTCTACGTCTCGGTAGAACCCATTCACCTGTAATTTTCTTAGTTCGTTTTTAGTCTTACGCATGACGTGCGTGACACGCTCCGCTGTCTCTATGTGCGAGGCTCCGTATGGAACTATCACATCTTCAGCCGGTATGTAGATCGCTACCTGCCTACCTAAATTTGGGTCGTAATAAACTTTCTTGAACGCTGATCCTGCCAAACCTAAACTATATAGTAGGCGTTCATGCTCAGGACGGTACTCAACCATGCGCTCAGTTAGCTCATAGTTCATATCCGCTTTAACTCTTAAAGACGCATCTTCCTTGTCTTTTGTTTCATCTCCAAGAACCTTAGTCTTTACTGGGCCAGCAGCAGGGAATGTCTCACTCATGGTTTCTGCTTGGAAACGAATTGCTGCTTCTGCTAAGACCGTAGAGTAAACTCCACAAGCTCCTTCCCACGGCTCTGTTCTTTCTTCGTACTTAAACCCAAGAACATCCAGCCCTTTAACAAAGGTATCCGCCCAATCTTTTCGGCCATCTATATCCCCATCGATCAGCCCAAGCACTTCTTGGGATAATGCGTTTAAATCTTTCTCTTCTAATTCATCAGCTATGTTCGCGTCAAACTCTCCCCCACCCCCCATCTCAGATCCGGGTACTAAGGTTATCTCCACACTGCCATCATCGAGAGTTACCATGTCAGGATTAACGATATCAATTTCTAACCCCCCTTCTTCAGGTAGTAACTCACCCTGCATCCCTTCAGGGGCCGCGTATAATCCTTTCTCAATTGCCATTAGTAGTACCCACTCCTACGTTGTTTGAAGTAACGAGTCTCTTCGGGTTCATCACTTGGTAGACGAATAAACCCACCCTGCCTAAAGCGCATTAACGCCATCACCGTGGAGTCAACCAAGTCATCATGGCTCATAAACGGAAACCCCGCAATTTCTTCCACTACTTCTTCAGCCCACCTCGTTTCAGGAACCCAGCATATACCAGACGCTACAATGTCGGCTACTGAGTTTAACCGCGCTAGTTTATCACCAGTACCCCTATGAGGGGTATACTCCTGTACAGGTAATCCCATACGTCTCATTTCCTGATACAACGCCGTTCCTGCGCTCTTTTTCTCTACAATGAACGCATCTGGCTCCCATTCAGCGTATTCGTCCATTGCTAATTCTTTTAATTCAGGGAACTCCATACGTTTCTTTATACTGTTTAACAAAATAATATTATACGCATCTACCTCTTCATTCATAAATACACCCCACGTAGTGAGGGCTGTGAAGTCGGCACGGTTATGAGTTTCGGCTGCGGCGTCCAAGGACATAATTATGTACTCACAAGAGGGAGGATCTTCAGGTTCCCATACCTGCCACCAATCTCTTTTAATTAACGCGGCCTCTTCTGCGGTGGGTTCCTGTTGATACTGGGCGTTCCATTGGAAAGTCGGCATGGACGCTTTGGTTCTGAGTAGCGCATTCAAATCAAAGAACTCAGGCCACAGGGGTTTTTGTATGGATTTCCCACTTTTATCATCTATTGTGTCCAAAATAGCGGGAAATTCTACAATTTCGTACTGATCCGCCAGTTCATTCTGCCCCATATCCTTGGTCACTCGACCCGTCAGGTCATCCATGTGCCAACGAGTCTGAATTATAGCCACACGACCCCCCGGCATGAGCCTTGTTCGTGCGCCAAACGTGAACCAGTCGTAAGCCTTCGCAAAAACTTCAAAATTACCGTTAATTACGTCCTGCTCCGAGTGCGGATCGTCCACCAACAGCAGGTCAGCACCACGACCAGCGATGGATGAGCCTATACCACAGGCGTAGTACTCCCCACCTACACTAGTATTCCACCTACCTGCTGATTTAGAGTCCACTGCGAGGCTAACTGTGGGGAACACCTCCCTGTACACCTCTGTAGCGATCAAATTACGGACTTTTCGACCGAAATCCACCGCCAAATCAGTCGTATGGGACACCATCATTACTTTTTTGTTGGGATTCCGCCCTAGAAACCACGCAGGGTACAGAAGAGACACAAGATTCGACTTGCCGTGCCGTGGTGGGATGTTAACGCAGATACGATCCTTGTACCCCTCTTCAATATCCATGAGCATATCGGCTAACAGGCGGTGATGTTTGCCCACAATGAAGTCAGACTGCATTCTTTTACAGAATTCGATCAAATCATCGTACGCTGCTTGGTTCTTTTTGCGGGCTTCAAGCTCATCCACCAGCGTATTGATCTCTGCGACCTCATCCGGCGTATAAATATCCAGATTGTCCAACATCTGCTGAACTTCTTCCTCAGTAAAGTCTAAGGCTGGCTCGGACATTCTTCCTCGTCGTCATATTCTTCTTCAACTTCCTCTTCTTCATCAGGCATACCCAGTTCTTCGTCTACATCTATCGGCTCGGCGTCCATAAACTCAGCTTCTTCGATGTCGTCTACCGGATTTACTAACTTCTCCAACTTAGATCGTAGTTTCTCCCGCAGGTCATCCGTAGATTGGTGGGTGATCGTCACTTCCGACTTCTCTGAGAACAACCCAACGTCTGAAATCTTGCCTAACAGCTCTAAAGCACGTACCCGTATACGTGGGTCAGCGTTCTCCGACTCTATCAGCAGTTTATTCGTGACCAAATGCCGTATCTGGGTAGCACTTTCAGCTACCGAATGCCCAAACTCCTGTAGTATCTGGTTAGTCAGGATAAGTGAGGCGGGCGGGAGTTTTGAAACCTTCTTAGAGGAAGCCTTCTTTGAGACTTTTTCGGGGTCGGCTGCATAGGCTACTGCTAATTTAGACGCTATGTCCTTGTCTTCCTTAGTTGGCTCTATGTCTAGCCCGTGTTCTGCTAACTCTAACGCAGTATTACTCGCCGCTTCCGTACGATCTTTAAGATCAAGGACTGATTCTTCCTCACCTAAAGGAACCCCGAGTTCAGGGCGTATAGTCAAAGTCATTCATGTATCGCAGGTTGTTAACCGTTAACGCGAATATATACCAAAAATAATTTTTTACAACTGCTTATGGGACTCCTATGGGGGGTACTTCCTGTGTAGAGGGGGGTGGGGGTCCAAACTCAAGAAAATACGATTTATTCATACAGATTAATAATACTAGAGAATGGTGGAGTCCCAACTCAGTAAAGGGTGCATGGGGGTGTAGTGGGGTCAAAATTTACGTGAGTACACATTTTTGGTGGTATCTAATGCCATTTCTTGATACGTGGTGGTTTTATGGTATTGTCTAGGTGTCGGGGGCAATACCGCTCTCGACTAACTTTCTAGGGAGAATTGCCACCGTGCAATCAACCAATCAGATGTCATCTGTAAATGACCGCCTGTCTAGCGCGTTAGCTAGAACTAACAACATCGACGTCCTAACGGACGAGATACTCGACGCCGCACTCAACATGGGTATGGATAAAGGTCAGCTGGACAAGTCCTCTGAGGATTGGAAAGAGGCTGTCCGAAAGACGTTCACCTATGATGACACCGACGCGGAGGATAACCCCATAATGGTTATTGACGGCGATGCGATGTATGCCGCATTGACTAAGATGTCACCGGATCTTAGGGCGGATAAATCACCGGCTGAAATTGATAGCCACGAAAAACGCCGGTCTGCCTTCATCTATCCCATCCAATTGGGAATGGCAATGCGGTCCGATGTGACGGTCAATTCCGGTCTAGGTCTTGATAAGGTCTTCGAGGCTTGCCGTGACATGACACCGGCCAAGATCGGTAACACCTATGGCGAGATGGCGAAAACGGCTATACAGACCATAAGGAAAGATGCCAACTATATGGTTCATAACTTCCTGAAACCGTTTAAGCCTAAGCCGGAAACTGTCGAGACCGATGTCGAAACCAAGACGATGGCCGATATTGTACTGGCGGCACGCGACGATATCACAGCGTTTGAGGTCATACCCAACGGCGTGAATATGCACGAGGTCGGTAGTCTGATACAAAACCTATTCATGGCAGTAGGCGGAACGCCGGAACAATGGACAGAGGCGGATGGTTCAGATCCAGACGATGTAGAGTCTGGTGACGATGTAGAGTCCAACGACGAGTAAAGCAATAGGGGTGCCGTGAGCATCCCCGCTTTTTTATGTACTTACACAAATTTTTAAGGATACAAAATGACAGAGACACAGAGACAGATCGCTCACGCGAGATTGAAAGAAGAAGATAGAATCTACGAAAGAAGACAACACATGACAATCTTCTG